>Ga0256827_10001119_pt1 | contig 16964 bp, 12 predicted proteins | sample CV84metaG_FD_185977 | JGI IMG/M metagenome (GOLD analysis project Ga0256827, IMG submission 185977) | Hydrothermal vent microbial communities from East Pacific Rise, Pacific Ocean - CV84 | ecosystem: Environmental > Aquatic > Marine > Hydrothermal vents | place: Pacific Ocean: East Pacific Rise... | reverse complement strand
AACTTTATTTGTATAGTTTGAGTAGCATAATTATCTAGATTAACTGTTAATTTTGTCCAATCATTAGCAATATTAGGTGTTGTATAAATATGAGTAAAATTAGCTCCATTATCATTAGAAACTAAAATTTGAACAGTATCAACTTTTTCTGCATTTTCTTTATTCCAATACCAGAATTTTAAAATTGGATGTGTTGAAGCTGATAAATCAATTGAAGGGGTTGTCATCTCACAAACAGTTCCTTCTGGATAATTCCAATCATCAAAATTAGCACAAGAATCGCCCTCGTAAGCACTTCCGGGACCACACTCAATATTATATGCCTCTATCATTTGAGAGCCATTACCTATTTGCCATGTATTACCAGCTGCTGGATTCGATACCCAACCTCCTTGGTTCGGAATGGTACTACCATAGTTTTCAAAATCTTCTGTAAAATACACTGTTTGTGCATTTACGTATAATGAGAACATCATCGTCATCACTATACTTAAAATTAGTTTAAAGTTTAATTTTTTCATACGTTTAAAATTTAATTATTAATGCTATAAAAGTATAACAAAAAAAATACAGAGCAAAATTTAGTAATAAAAAAAGATATTGCAAATATTCATGTGTAATTTAATTTTTAGATTTTATTAATTCCGCCAAGATGTAACAATCTTTATATAAGTGCATTACAGGCAACTATCTTTGTTTGAAATGTAAAAAAACCTTCTTTTTATAATAAGCCTATCCAAATAAAACAATCTGTGTATTTATCAAGTTTGGGTTTTTTTGTAAAAATGCCATAAATTGCAGAGCCACTACCTGTTGTTAGAGCAAATTCGGCACCTATATTATATAGGTATGTTTTTATTTCTTTTAACTTAGGATATTTTGCAAAAGCAAAATCTTCAAAATCGTTGAAAATATTATCTTTCCACTCATTTACAGGAAGATCTATTGCTTCTTTTAAATTAGTTTTACGGGTTTTAGTTTTTATATTTCTAAAAGCGTCGGCAGTGCTAATTTGGATATTAGGTTTTATTATTACAATATGATATCCTTTTAAGGAAATATTTATTTTTTCTAAAACCTCGCCTTTAGCACTTGCAAAACTTGGCTCATTCTTAATAAAAAAAGGGCAATCGCTACCAAGTTGTTCGGCATATTTTAATATTTTTATTTTTGGGATATTGAGTTTAAAATATTTGTTTAAAGTTTTTAACATAAATGCTCCATCAGAAGAACCGCCACCTAAACCTGCTTCAATTGGGATATTCTTGTGCAAATGGATTTTTATTTTTGGCAAAGAGTATTCTTGTTTTAACAAATCATACACTTTATATACAAGATTATTTTTAGCATCTCCTTTGATTTCAATTCCAGAAATATCAAAAGACATTTCATTACTTGGAATAAACTCAATAATATCTTTTAAATCAATAGGATAAAATACCGTTTCAATATTATGAAACCCATCTTCTCGTTTTGAAACAACATTTAGTCCTATATTTATTTTTGCATTTGGCAATAAAATCATAAAAACAAAAATAATAAATAATACTGATTCGTAATCAAAAAACAGTTTGTTATTCTTTAAAAAAATACATTATCGCTAAAAAAGTTGAAAAAATAATTTTTAGAACCTCTCCTTTTTAACAAAACTAAACCACTTAGTCCATAGGTTTGAACTACGAATAAAATTCGTTATGCATAGAAACAAGACCTTAGACTTTAGACAAAAAAAAAGAAAACCTTCTGGCTCATAATTGCCCGATGGTAATTAATTAAATTATTGTAAAACCGGTCAAGCTTATTTAGGGATGTACAAAATTAACATATCTAGTTTTTTCAATAACTGCTCAATAACATAAAAATTAAAGATTCTGTCAAAAAACGGCATATTTTATAAGATTTTTTACATTTTTTAGCATTTTTTATGACAAATGTCATAAAAACATACTGCATAACATATTTATCGGTATAGTTATACATATAAATTATTTGTACTTTTATGCCTCAATATAAAATATAACCAAATATTAATTTAAAATATCAATTATGAGTTTAAAAGAAAAATTATTCGAAAAAATTCAAGAGCACAGACCAAGAACTACAAAACTTTTAAAAGAGTTTGGTGGAGTAAAAGTTGGTGAAGTAACAATTGACCAAGCAATTGGTGGAGCAAGAGGTGTAAGATGTTTAGTAACAGACATTTCTTATCTTGACCCAATGGAAGGTATTCGTTTTAGAGGATATACAATTCCTGAAACTATGGCTGCATTACCAAAACCAGAAGGAAAAGATTATCCTTATGTTGAAGGTTTTTGGTATTTATTATTAACAGGAGATATTCCTACAATGGAAGAAACTCTTGAATTAGTAGAAGATTTCAAAAAAAGATGCGAAGTTCCTTCTTATGTATATGATGTTATTAAAGCTTTACCAAAAGAGTCTCACCCTATGGTAATGTTTAACACTGCTATTTTAGCAATGCAAAAAGAAAGTAAATTTGCTAAATTCTACAACGAAGGATTTAACAAAATGGATGCTTGGGATTCTATGTACGAAGATTCAACAGATTTATTAGCTCGTTTACCTGAAATTGCTGCTTTCATTTACAGATATAAGTATAAGAATGGTGATATTATTGCTAATCCTAAATCTGACATGGGTACTAATTTTGCTAAAATGATGGGTATCGATGCTCCTTATGATGATGTTGCTCGTATGTATTTCATTCTTCACTCAGACCATGAGTCAGGAAATGCATCTGCACACACAACTCACTTAGTAGCTTCTACTTTATCTGATGCATATTATTCATTATCAGCAGGTATGGACGCATTAGCAGGACCATTACACGGATTAGCTAACCAAGAAGTATTAGGTTGGTTACAAAATGTAATTAAAAAACTCGACGGTGTTGAGCCAACAGAAGAAATAATGAAAAAATTCGTTTGGGAAACATTAAATAGCGGTGCTGTTATTCCTGGTTTCGGTCATGCAGTTTTACGTAAAACTGACCCTCGTTACCAATCTCAACGTGAATTCTGTGAGAAGCATTTACCTGATGATAAAATTTTCAAGTATGTAGATATGCTTTATAGAGTTGTTCCTGATATCTTAGTTGAACAAGGAAAAGCTAAAAACCCATGGCCAAATGTTGATGCACAATCAGGTGTTATCCAATGGTTCTATGGTATTACTGAGTATGACTTCTATACAGTAATGTTTGGTGTAGGTCGTGCAATTGGTGTTCTTGCTAACATCACTTGGGACAGAGCTTTAGGTTATGCTCTTGAGCGTCCAAAATCATTAACTACTACAATGTTAGAAGATATAGCTAAAAAAGCTTAATTAACATATAAATTTATAAAAAGCTCGTCATAACTGACGAGCTTTTTTTATATATACCCAAGTCAGGGTTTCACTCTGATAATTTACAAGTTGTTAATTATCAATTTACTTTAATTCAAATTCAAGTTCTAAATGCTATCTTGTTAAAAATTAATGTTGATAAAAAAATAAAAAAACACAAGTTTTTTCTTTAAAACCTTCTTTTAATAATCTACTTTTATAGTGCATAGACATCAAGTGCATATTACTAATATTCAAATGTTTTTACATAATGTTTTTAATTTTCGATACAGAAACAACTGGTTTACCTAATAATTGGAAAGCACCAATTACCGATTCAGAAAATTGGCCACGTATGGTTCAAATATCTTGGCAAATTCACGATAAAAAAGGAGAACTTATTGAGGTTAAAAACTATATTATTAAACCCGAAGGCTACGAAATACCTTTTGGAGTTTCAAAAATTCATGGTATTACTACAGAACGAGCCAACAAACAGGGTATAGATTTAAACATTGTTTTAAATGAGTTTAACGAAGCATTATCAAAAAGCGAAGTTGTTGTAGGGCATAATGTTTCTTTCGATAATAATATTATTGGAGCAGAATTTTATCGTAAAGAAATTGAAACAGATTTATTGAAGAAAAAAATTGTTGATACAATGCCAATAGCAACAAAATTTTGTGCATTGCCCAACAAAAAAGGAACAGGTTTTAAATATCCTAAACTTGAAGAATTACACGAAAAACTCTTTGGCGAAAAATTTGCCGAAGCTCATAATGCCGCTGCCGACGTAGAAGCAACCGCTCGTTGTTTTTTAGAGCTAATTCGCATAGATGTTTTACCTTTAAATTTAATAAGTTTTTCACAAGAAGATTTAAACGAATTTAAAAATAAAAATTCTAGCAGAATAAGCCCCATTGGATTAAATACACAAGCCTATACGCCCGACGATTTTAAAGAAGAAGAAATATCAGAACCCAAAATTGAAGAACCTGTTAAACTAGAAATTGATAGTGAAGAATTAAATAAAATCCCATTTTCTCATCTGCATTTGCATACACAATTTTCTATTCTTGATGGGGCAACAGAGATAAAATCTTTAGCCAAAAAAGCCAAAAAAGACGGAATGAATGCTGTTGCAATAACCGACCATGGAAACATGTTTGGAACAAAAACATTCTACAATGCCGTTAAGGCAGAGGGACTTAAGCCAATCTTAGGTTGTGAGGTATATCTTGCAAAAGGGAGAATAGAAGAAAAAAGCAAAAAACGATATCATTTAATTTTATTAGCTAAAAATGAAATTGGCTATAAAAATCTTATGAAAATGGTTTCAATCTCCTTTGAAAAAGGAATGTATTATAAACCACGAATTGATAAAGATATTTTAGAAACATATAAAGAAGGAATAATTGTATTAAGTGCTTGTTTAGGTGGCGAAGTACCTGATATGCTAATGAACAGTACATTTGCCGAAGCCGAAAAAGCGGCACTCTGGTATAAAGAAATGTTTGGAAATGATTTCTATTTAGAATTTCAGCGTCATATAAGCGAAAATCCAATTAATGGTACTTATGAAAACCAAAAATTTGTAAATAGTAAATTGCTTGAAATTAGCAAAAAACATAATATAAAAATTGTTGCCACAAACGATGTTCATTATTTAGAGAAAGAAGAATTTGCTGTACAACAACGCCTTATAGCTATTGGCAGAGGCGAATATATGGCCGATAAAAAAGAAGAATTTTACACTGGCGAAGAATTTTTTAAAACGCAAGAAGAAATGCGTAAGCTTTTTGCCGATTTACCCGAAGCATTAACAAGCACTCAAGAAATTGCCGACAAAGTAGAACTTTACGAGTTAAACAAGCAACCAATCATGCCCGATTTTGAATTGCCCACGGGTTTTAATTCAGAAGATGAGTATTTAAAACATTTGGCATATAAAGGAGCAGAAATGCGTTGGGGCGAACTTAATAAAGAAATAACAGAACGCCTCGATTTTGAATTGGAAACAATTAAAAATATGGGTTTTCCCGGATACTTTTTAATAGTTCAAGATTTTTTAACTGCTGCACGAAAGATGGGCGTTATTGTTGGACCAGGTCGTGGTTCGGCAGCAGGTTCGGCGGTTGCTTATTGCCTTAGAATAACCGATATAGACCCTATAAAATACAAACTACTTTTTGAGCGTTTTCTAAATCCAGACAGAATATCGATGCCCGATATTGATATAGATTTTGATGATGACGGACGTTCAGAAGTGTTGAAGTGGGTTGTAGAAAAATATGGCAAAAAAAGAGTAGCCCATATTATTACATTTGGTAGTATGGCAGCAAAATCGGCAATTAGAGATGTTGCTCGTGTGCATCAATTTCCTTTGCCCGAAGCCGATAAACTAGCTAAATTAGTACCCGAGAAACCAGGAACAAAACTTGCCGATGCCTTTAAAGAAGTAAAAGAACTAGCCGATATTAAAAAAGAAAAATCTGAAGCCGGTGATGTTCTAAATTTTGCAATTGCCTTAGAAGGGTCTGTAAGAAATACAGGAACACACGCCTGTGGCATAATTATAGGAAAAGAAGATTTAGATAATTATGTACCAATTTCTACGGTTAAAAATTCTGAATTAGATTTTGTTACACAATATGACGGTAACCATGTAGAAGATATTGGACTGTTAAAAATGGATTTTCTTGGACTGAAAACTCTTTCTATCATTAAAGATGCCATAGAAAATATAAAATTATCGAAAAATGTTGAAATTGACATTGATAAAATAGACTTAGAAGATACAAAAACATACGAAACATATAGCAACGGAGAAACGGTAGGTTTATTTCAATTTGAATCTCCCGGAATGCAAAAATATTTGAAAGAGCTAAAACCATCGAGTTTTGAAGATTTAATTGCAATGGTTGCACTCTACAGACCGGGTCCAATGGATTATATTCCAAGTTTTATTGCCAGAAAACACGGTAAAGAAAAAATCGCTTACGACCTTCCCGACATGGAAGAAGAGCTTAAGGAAACCTATGGTATTACTGTGTATCAAGAGCAAGTAATGCTTTTGTCTAGAACCTTGGCAGGATTTACAAAAGGCGAGTCGGACACATTGCGTAAAGCAATGGGAAAGAAAAAAGCCGATGTAATGGCAAAATTAAAAACAAAATTTATTGATGGTTGCAAAGCAAATAATCACCCCGAAAAAATTGCTGGAAAAATTTGGACAGATTGGGAAAAATTTGCCTCTTATGCTTTTAATAAATCTCATGCAACATGCTATGCTCATGTTTCTTTTCAAACAGGATATTTAAAAGCTAATTATCCTGCGGAATATATGGCAGCCGTACTTAGCAGAAACCTTAATGATATTAAAAAGGTTACGTTCTTTATGGATGAATGTAAACGAATGTCGTTAAGCGTTTTAGGACCTGATGTTAACGAAAGTTTTTCTAATTTTACGGTAAATAAAAAAGGAGATATCCGTTTTGGAATGAAGGCGATAAAAGGAGTTGGAGGTTCGGCGGTAGAAAACATCATTAAAGAACGAAAAGAAAACGGAGCATTTAAAAACATTTACGATTTTATTGAAAGAGTAAATCTAACATCAGTAAACAAAAGGACATTAGAAAATTTGGCTTATGCAGGAGCTTTCGATAGTTTTACCGACATCGAAAGATATCAATATTTTAATGAAAATAACGATAAAATAAGTTTTATAGAAGTTCTGTCGAAATATGGCAATTCGTTTCAATCGCAAAACACATCAGCACCAAGTCTTTTTGGCGATACCTTAGATGCACAAATCGAAAAACCAATTATCCCCGATGGAGAAAAATGGCATGTTTTAGATAAGCTGAAAGCTGAAAAAGAGGTTATTGGCATTTATCTTTCGTCGCACCCATTAGACCCATTTAAATTAGAAATTGAAAATATAAGAGCAACACCACTTGCCAAATTATCTGAATTAAAGAATTTTTTAAATCATGATATTAAAATAGTTGGGTATATCACAAGTGTTATAGAAAAAATAAACAAAAGTAACAAACCATACGGTAGAGTTGTTTTAGAAGATTATTCGGGTACATACGAGCATCTTTTTTGGGCAAAACAATGGGTAGAATTAAACGGAATATTGAAAAAAGATTATTCTGTTTTAATATCGGCAAAGGTAAAAGAAAATAAATATAGAGAAGGCGAATTGCAGCTTGAAATTGGAAAAGTTACACTTTTAAGCGAAGTAAATAAAGAGATTTTTAAATCAATAACACTTAATATAGAGTACAACAAAGTTAGCAAACAGCTTGTAGATGAGCTGTTAAACGAGATAGAAAAAACGCAATCGAAAAATGAAAAAGCAAACACTTCTTTGAATATAAAATTATATGATAAGGAACAAAAAATGACGGTTGATTTATTTTCTCGAAACTTTTTTATAAATATTAATAAACATTTTATTGATTTCTTGAAAAAAAACCCTAATATTGAACACAAAATTAATTAATATTAAAAAATTAAGTATAAAATAATAAAAATTAGAATTATGGCATTACATGTAACAGACGCAAGTTTTGAAGAAGAAGTACTAAAATCTGAAGTACCGGTAGTAGTAGATTTATGGGCAGAATGGTGTGGCCCTTGTAGAATGATTGGTCCTATTATTGAAGAAATGGCTACAGAATATGAAGGAAAAGCTAAAATGGTTAAAGTTGATATCGATAGCAATCCTATGATACCTAGTAAACATGGTGTTAGAAATATTCCTACTGTTTTATTTTTCAAAAATGGTGAAGTTGTTGATAAACAAGTTGGAGCTGTTCCTAAATCAGTTTTAGCAAAAAAGCTTGAAGCTTTATTATAAAAAGATTTTTAATACTCCAAAGATATGGAGATTAGTTTAATGTAAAAAAACCTGCTACGGCAGGTTTTTATATTTTGTATAGATTGTAACAACTAATTAGTGCCTGTCAATAAAGTCAAGAGATTGAACTATTGTAGTTCGCTACTATTTTTATACCAGTCCGATATAAAAAAGAAAAATAAATTCGCATAAATTTCCGAAAAGCTAAATGGATTGAGTATATTTGTTACAAATTATTTTCAGCAATTTAATGAATAAGGAAGAGTTTTATAATTTTTTATCTAATCCGGTGCTATTATCAAATATCACAGAAAATGATATTGATGATATTATTACCGAATTTCCTTATTTTCAAACAGCTTATACACTAAAAGCAAAAGTTTTATCCAATAAAAAAAGTATAAAATTTGACAATCAAATTAAAACTACTTCGCTTTATGCTCTTAATAGACGTTTGTTGTATGAATATATAAATACAAATTATTTTGAAAAAAATACAGCAGCAACAACTTCTAAAGAACAAATTATTGTTAAAAAAAATATAGAAATTGAAGAAAAACCAAAAAGAATTGTTGAAGAAATTAAGCCGGCAGAAGAAATTATTGATAACAAAGAAAAAACTGAACCTATTGTAGAAATAGCGAAGAAAGATAAATTATCTGAACAAAAAGAAATTGTTGAAGAAAAAACAGAGCCTATAATTACAGAAAATAAACAAGAAAAAATTACTGCCGAAAATACAGAAATAGAAAAGCCCCTAATAATTAATAATAAATTAGAACAAGAGCAAACTCAAAAAGTTGAACAAGTTGTAGAAGCTAAAAAAGAAATTAAAATAATTGCAGAAGAACCAAAAGAAATTGTTGAGGAAGTTAAACCAGAAGAGCCTGTTAAACAAGTTATTAAAACAAGGTTTTCGGGCAAAAGAACTGTTGCCGACGAAATTTTAGATAAACTTAGAGATAATATAGAAAACCGAAAAGGCGAAAGTATAGCCGATAAAATATTGCGAGAAGCAAAAGAACGAAAAGCAAAGAAACAACAACAAATTGTTGAAGTTAAAAAAACACCGAAAAAAATTGAGGAGAAGCCAAACCCAATTATTGTAACAAAAAAAGAAGAAATAAAAACAAAAAGGAAAATATATTTTGTTAAGATTAATACAAATAAATTAAACAGCAAAAAACAAGAAATAGAAACTGTTGTTGCCGAAAACCCAAAAGAAAGCCCTAAACCTACACAAAAAATATATTTTGTTAAAATAAATGCAAATAATTTACTGTCGAAATCAAAAACAGAAGAAAAACCAAAATTGCAAAAACCCAAAGAGACCGTTGTTTTAGACCCTGAACTTGCAAAATTAATACAGCCACCGATTGCCAGCTATTATAATATTGAAGATGAAATTACAAAAAAAGAAAAACCAATATCTCCAAGTACAGAAATGGGTTTTGCCGATTGGTTAAAATATGTAGAAAATAGAAGCAAACAAGTTGAAAAAACTTCTACAAATAGTTTAATAGATAAGTTTATTTCTGAAAATCCGAGCATTTCTATCAATATAGAAGATAGTGTTGATACAACAAAAGAAGAAAAAGCATTAGAAAAAAACAAAGAAGATAGTTTTGTAACCGAAACATTAGCAAATATTTACATCAAACAAAAGCACTACGATAAAGCAATTTTAGCTATGAAAAAATTAAGTTTGAAATATCCACAAAAAAATAGTTACTTTGCAAATCGTATTAACGAGATTAAAAATTTAATAAAAGGATAAAGAGATGTATTACGTATTTTCAGTATTAATTGTAATTGTAGCCATATTATTAGTATTAATAGTAATGGTGCAAAATTCAAAAGGTGGTGGTTTAGCAGCTAATTTTTCTTCGTCGAACCAAGCAATGGGTGTAAGAAAAACAACTGATTTTCTTGAAAAAGCAACTTGGACACTTGCAATTGCGTTGTTAGTGTTTTCTATAGGAGCTAGTTTGTCAATTGGTGGCGGAAATAAAACTGAGATTGATAATGGTGCTGTTGAAGACAAGGTAGTAAATGAAAATATTCCTGCCAAGAATTTAAATTTACCAACAATGCAGAATAGTCAACAACCGCAAGCACAACCCAAACAAAAACCAGCAGAATAAAATTATTTAAAACCACCTTTAAAGGTGGTTTTTTTATACCTTTATGTTTTTATATATGCAAATAAAAACAAAAGCAATAGTATTAAAATATATAAAATATACTGACAACAGTATTATTGCACATCTTTTCACTCAAAATTCTGGAAAACAAAGCTTTATTATAAAAGGAGTAAGGAGCAAAAAATCTAAAATAAAAATAAATCTGTTTCAGCCATTTTCAATTCTTGAAATTGAAACAATTCAAAAATCAAAAAATAATATCTATTCTATTAAAGAAGCTAAACCCGCAATTGTTTTAAATAACATAAGCACCGATATAACAAAAAGTAGTATAGTTTTTTTTATTACAGAAATAATTAATAAAATACTTAAAGACGAAGAACCCGACAATGATTTATATAATTTTATAGAAGATTTTATCATTAACTTAGAAGAGGCTGAAAACATAAATAATTTTCATTTAATATTTTTGATACGATTAACATCATTTTTAGGATTTTTACCTAATATTGATAAAATTAAAACAGAATTTAATAAACGCTATTCATTTGACTACACTACTGTTTTTGAAACAATATTAAAAACAAAAGATTATAAAATAGAGCTTTATGGTATAAACAAAACAAACAGAGCCGAGCTTCTGCAACTTATTTTAAACTATTACAGCTTACATATTCCAAATTTTGGAGAAATAAAATCATTAAGTATTTTGCAAGAAGTATTTAGTTAAGTAATTTAGCAAAAAAAAATTATGTCAGTAGAAATTAGAGAAGTAAGCACAAAAGACGATATAAAACAATTTGTAAAGCTTCCTTTTGAAATATATAAAAATAATAAATTTTGGGCTCCCCCAATTATTGCCGACGAGCAAAAAGCACTAAACAAAAAAACTAATCCCGCCTTCGATTTTTGTGATGCAAAGTTCTTTCTTGCATTTAAAAATGGAATATGTTTAGGCAGAATTGGAGCTATAATCAATAAATTATACAATACAAAAACAGGTAAAAAATACGGTAGAATTAATCGTTTCGAGTTTTTTGACGATTCAGAGGTAAGCTCAGCTCTTATCGAAAAAGCAATAGCTTGGTTTAAAACAGAAGGAATGGAGATTGTGCACGGACCTCTAGGCTTTACAAACCTAGACACACAAGGCTTGTTAATAGACGGCTTCGATTATTTGCAATCCATAGCCTCAGTTTATCATCTCGATTATTATAAAAACCATTTCGAAAAAATGGGCTTCGAAAAAGAAAACGATTGGGTAGAATTTCGTTTAACCATTGGCGAACAAGCTACTAAAAAAGCCACTCGTGGGGCAAGCTTAATTACAAAAAGATTTGGCTTCGAGGTATTAAAATTTAACTCAACTAAAGAACTAGAACCATACGGAAAAGAAGTATTTAAAATATTAAACGAAGCTTTTCAAGATTTACCATACGTTACAAAATTTAACGATAAAATGATAGAACTTTATGCCGAAAAATATTTTAAAATATTAGACCCTAAGTATGTTCGTTTAATTAAAGATGGCGAAAAATTAATTGCCTTTGTTGTTGGTATGCCTTCCTTGTCGGAAGCTATGCAAAAAGCAAACGGCAAACTTTTTCCTTTCGGATTTTGGCACATAATGAAAGCCATAAAAAAGCCAAATGTTATTGATACTCTTTTAACAGGAGTATTGCCAGAATATCATAGCAAAGGAGCAGCAGTTATTTTGTATGCCGAATTACAAAACGAAATGCTAAACAACGGATTAAATACCATTGAAACTACAGGTATTTTTGAAGATAACAACGCAGTAATTTCTAACTGGAAAAACTACGAACATATTCAGCATAAACGCCGTAGGTGCTATACAAAAAACATATAATATCAAATAACGTATTATGAAAATATTACTGAAAAGCTAATTTGCAGAAGTGTATATTAAATCTTTCTAACATCTTGTTAATATTTTTAATAACGAAACATTAAACTTTAATATTTTTAGAATTACATTTGCGAAAAATAAATTAAAATATAAATAATATGAAGTTTTTTATTGATACTGCAAATCTTGAGCAAATTAAAGAAGGTCAAGATATGGGTATACTTGATGGAGTTACAACAAACCCATCATTAATGGCTAAAGAAGGCATTAAAGGAGAAGAAAATATATTAAATCATTACAAATCTATTTGCGAAATTGTTGATGGAGATGTTAGTGCAGAGGTAATTGCAACAGACTACAAAGGAATGATTAAAGAAGGTAAAGCATTAGCAGCTTTGCACCCTCAAATTGTTGTAAAAGTTCCTGTTACAGAAAACGGTATAAAAGCAATAAAATATCTTTCATCTAAAAATATTAGAACAAATTGCACCCTAATTTTTTCTGCCGGACAAGCTTTATTAGCAGCAAAAGCAGGAGCAACTTATGTTTCTCCTTTTATTGGTAGATTAGACGATAACTCAACCGATGGAATAGATTTAATTGCTCAAATTGTAGATATCTTCAATTTTTATGGATACGAAACAGAAGTATTAGCTGCGTCAATTCGTCACACAATGCATATTATCAGATGTTTAGAAGTTGGTGCAGATGTTGCTACATGTCCACTATCTGCAATTAAAGGTTTATTAAATCACCCTTTAACCGATATTGGTTTAGAAAAATTCTTATCCGATTATAATAAACTAAACGGATAGATAGTTTTAGAATCATCATATTAAGCGTCATTGTGAGCCGAAGGCGTAACAATCTGTCAAACTGAATAGACACGCTATCACTTGCAATGACGGTTTTTACACACCAATTGTTTTTTAGATTATGTTTATCAAGTTATACGAAGAAAATCCAAATCAAAGGCATATCCAACAAATTGTTGATGTGCTAAAATCGGGAGGTATTATTATATATCCCACCGATACTGTTTATGGTTTGGGTTGCGATATAACTAAACCAAAAGCTGTAGAAAAAATAGCACAGCTCAGAGGAATAAAGCTAAGTAAAGCCAATTTCTCTTTCATTTGTCAAGATTTAAGTCATTTGTCATCTTACTCGTTACCTCTTGATAATAACGTGTTTAAAATGCTGAAAAGAAATCTCCCCGGACCTTTCACATTTATTCTAAAAGCAAACAATAATGTTCCAAAACTTTTTAAAAGCAATAAAAAAACAATTGGAATTAGAGTGCCAAATAACAATATCATCAGAAATATTGTTGAGGAATTGGGCAATCCAATTCTAACAACTTCAATCTACGACGAAGATAATAACGAGTATATTACCGATCCGGAAATAATTAACGATGTTTACAACCAAAAGGTTGATATTATAATTGATGGCGGATACAGCGAAAACAAAGCATCAACTGTGGTTGATTGCAGTGGCGATGAAATTGTTATTATTCGTGCAGGTAAGGGCGAGTTGTTGTAGAGTTCTATTTGTTTAAAAGTTTTTTAGCATAATTAAGGTTTTGTTTTGCATTTTTGTGTTGTGGATTTAATAATAATGCTTTATTAAAACACTCTATTGCGTGCTCAAAATCTTCCTTTTTACCATAATCAATACCTAAATTACTGTAATAATTAGCAAGTTTATTAAACTCAATATTTAAGTTTTTAGTTTCTGACGGATAATTGTTTTGTAAAAAATTATAATCGTTTATTGCATTTCTTAAGCTATCTGAATATAAATAAGCAATTGCTCTAACAGAATACGAATTGTAGTTATTTTTCTTTAATTCAATAGATTTATTGCAATCGGCAATTACTTTAGCATATTTTTTTTGCTGAAAAAGAAGTTTAGCTCTGTTTAAATAAAAGTTTGAATTTTTGGGCATTATTTCTATTGCTTCATTAAAATAACGAAGCCCCTCGTCTAATTTATTCTGCATAGATAACACTCCGCCTAAGTTTGAGTATGCTTTAGCATAATTCTGGTGAGATTTAATTGTTAATTTAAAAAACTTCTCAGCATTTTGTAAATCCCTATTTCGCATATACGAATTTCCTAAACTATTTGTAATGATAAAAGAATTAGGATATTTTTTATATGCATCAAGAAATAGACTAATATCGTTTTGCCAAATTATACTTCGGTTAAATGTTAATACAGACATAATAATTAAATAAATTATTACTGTGTATTTTGCAATATTTTTATTTTTGAGTTTGTTTAACAATAGAGCAATTAATAAATAAATTCCGATTGAAGATAAATAAGCATATCTATCAGAAAAAACAGCTTCGGTATTATGTAAGAATATCTGTAAAATAAAAACTATATTAAACACAAAAAAAGAAAAAGCAAATATCATTTCTTTCTTTTTTTTAATTATAAAATATATGGTTAAAGCTATAAGAGCCAATACAAACACCACATAAACCCAATAAGTAACAAGCACTGAATTTGTTTCAGGATAAGGGTAAAATACTGAAAGTTTATAAGGAATAATTGATTTTACTATATATTGAGTAAAAGAATACGACGAAAATAATATTTGTTCACCAATTGAATAAATATCTTTTCTTACTCCATAAAAATCTCTTTGAGCATAAATATTTAGTATTCCCATAATAAATGATATTGCAAAAAATGGGATTTTCTCTAAAATTAGTTTGATGTTAAATAATTTTCTGTTTTGTAAATAATCTACAACTATTAAAACCAAAGGAAACGAAGCTGCCATACCTTTAGATAATATCGATAAAGAAAAAATAAATAATGATAAAACGTAATATTTATGTTTTGAAAATGTTAGATATTTTAAATAAAAAATTAAAGATAACAGATAAAATGCTGTGTATAAAACATCTTTTCTTTCTGTAATCCACGCAACAGATTCTACATGAATTGGAGCTAAGGCAAATAAAGATGCTGTAATTAAAGCTATTTCTTTATTTTGGATAATATATTTTTTGAATAAAATATAAACAAAACTAACATTTATTAAATGTAAGATTATATTATTTAAATGATATAACCAAGGATTTAGTTCAACAACAGAATATTCTATAGCCCAAGTTAAATTAGTAATTGGATTATATAAGCCATAGTAATAACTAAAAAAAATAGTTTTAATATTATTTAATGATAACGAGGTTAAACTCTGATTGTTTAAAATATATGTATCATCGTCCCAATGTAGAAAAATACCTTTTATTGATGGAGCAAAAACAATAAAAGTTGTCACTAAAATAACAACTAAATACTTGTGTTTAATAATAAATTCTTTAATCTTATCCATTAAAGTGGTTTAAAAAATAACCATGCTAAAGTAACAATTATTTATTTTATTTTAATACTTTTGATGATATTATGACCATGACCCCAGAAATATCGATAATTATTCCCTTATACAATGAAGAACACAATGTAGAATTGTTAATTAATAGAACAATTGATACAATTAATAAGCTAAACGTAGAATCAGAAATTATATGTATTGACGATGGTAGTTCTGATAATACATTAAGCAAATTATTAGATTTACAAAAAACTTCTTCTATTATTAAGATAATTCAATTATCAAGAAATTTTGGGCATCAAGCTGCATATATTGCCGGACTAAAAGAAAGTAAAGCCAAATATACAGTTATGATAGATGGCGATTTACAAGACCCCCCCGAATTAATTGCAGAATTATATAATAAAATAATATTAGATAAACTAGATATTGTTTATGCTAAAAGAAATAAACGTGAAGAAAAGTTCTTGAAACATTTGTTAATACAAATATTTCATAAATTATTTTCTAATATTACAAGCGTAAAAGCTCCTGCAAATGTTGGGAATTTTTCAATAATTAAACGTAATGCTTTAGATGCACTATTATCGCTACCCGAGAAAAATATTTATTTGCCAGGTCTAAGATTTTACATTGGATTTAAACAGGGTTTTGTAGAATATAACAGAAGTGATAGAAAAGCTGATGAATCATTAAGTACAACAAAACTTTTTAAACTAGCTTTTGATGCAATATTCTCTTTCTCAAAAATACCTATTAAAATATCATTAATAATTGGAACTATAGGAATCTTATTTTCTTTTATAGGAGGTATAATTGTAATTTACAAAAAAATTATTGGTGTAGCAATTACCGGTTGGACATCTGAAATGTTAGTGCTTTTCTTTTTTGGAAGTGTTCAATTATTCTTTTTAGGAATTTTAGGAGAATATGTTTTTAGAATATTTATTGAAACCAAAGACAGACCATTATATTTTATAAAGAAAAAATATAATTAAGAATTTATAGACAGCTAATAACAGCACACAAGTATTTTATAACTAAATCACTATGAGGTTACTACAAGCCCACAGGTTTGAACTACGAATAAAATTCGTTATGCATAAAAACAAGACCTTAGACTTTAGACTTTAGACAAAAAAAAGAAAACCTTCTGGCTCATAATTGCCCGATGGTAATTAATTAAATTATTGTAAAACCGGTCAACCTTATTTAGGGATGTACAATGTACAAACATCTAAGGTCTAAGCTCTAATATCTTTTTACTTTTTAGAAGCTGAAAGCAAAATGCACTAAAAGTGCATAGTTTTAAATACATTTGTGACCAATAAATGTGTCTGTTGAATATAAAAGATAAAAAAAATGTTTATCTTTGAATTA
>Ga0256827_10001118_pt1 | contig 16967 bp, 17 predicted proteins | sample CV84metaG_FD_185977 | JGI IMG/M metagenome (GOLD analysis project Ga0256827, IMG submission 185977) | Hydrothermal vent microbial communities from East Pacific Rise, Pacific Ocean - CV84 | ecosystem: Environmental > Aquatic > Marine > Hydrothermal vents | place: Pacific Ocean: East Pacific Rise... | reverse complement strand
ATTATGGAAATGATGGAACCAAAGCTACTTGTTAAGGAAAAATAAAATAAATACGTCATTAAGAGGAAATTTTACGAAGCAATCCATATGAAGATTGCCACGTCGTTTCTCTCCTCGCAATGACGATAATTCAAGCAAATGATTTTTAGACACGATAATTACAACCTAAAAAAACATAATACTTTTAAAATTGAGGCTTTTGCCAAACAATTTATAAAATTCCAGACTGTTCCTGATATTCAACATATTATTAATTATGGTGAACTAAAAACTGATAAATTATTTATTCTTGGAGAAGGAAGTAATGTGCTTTTCACCAAAGATTTTGAAGGTATTATTCTTCAATCTGCGATTAACAAAATTGAAATTATTGATGAAACAAATAACGAAGTAACAATAAAAGCAGGCTCTGGTGTTGTTTGGGACAATTTTGTAAAGTATTGTGTTGACAATAAATTTTATGGAGCTGAAAATCTTTCGCTAATTCCTGGTACTGTTGGAGCCGCACCTGTACAAAACATTGGTGCTTATGGCGTAGAAGCCAAAGATATAATAACTAAAGTAGAATGTGTTGATTTACAATCTGGTGAAATAAAATTTTTATCGAATAAAAAGTGTAATTTTGGTTATAGAAATAGTATTTTCAAAAATGATTTAAAAGATAAATACATTGTTACAAATGTATTTTTTTCATTATCAAAAATACAAAATTACAAATTGGAATATGGTAATTTAAAAACTACATTGGCTAATACTAAAAATTTATCATTACAAAAAGTACGCAAGGCAATAATTACAACTAGAGAAAAAAAGTTACCTGATACTGATAAAATTGGAAATGCAGGTAGTTTTTTTAAAAATCCTATTATTGACCAATCGCAATTTGTTGAATTACAAACAAAATACAGCAACATAGCTTTCTACAAATTAGAAAATAATAAATATAAAATTCCGGCAGGTTGGTTAATCGAAAATGCTGGATGGAAAGAGAAAACAATTAACAATGTATCGGTTTATAAAAACCAAGCACTTGTGATAGTTAATTTAGCCAACGCAAAAGGCAAGGATATTGTTGATTTCTCAGAATTAATTATTAACGATATTTTTAACAAATATGGTATTAAAATTGAACCAGAAGTTATTTTTTTATAAATATACTCAAACCATTTAGCTTTTCGAAAATTTCTGCGAAATTATTTTTTCAACCATACTGTTACAGTTATAAATTTAAACTAGTAAAAAAAGAAAAAGTAGAAAAACCGAAAAACTATTTGGTTTGAGTATATACAACTCATCAATAAAATACAACAGTTCAGTAAGTATTAATTTAAAACAGGCAATTGTCACCCTACATTTGCCCTGTAAACAAATTAATAAATTTAAAACGAACAAAATGAAAAAAAGTATTTTAACATTAGTAGCAGTTGTATTATTATCGGTATTAGCTTATAGTAGCAACAAATTTGACAGAGAAATGAAAGAAAGTCTAAAACAAGTTAGAGCAATGTCTGAAAAAACTAACTACAACAATTTAGGCGATAAATTTGCAACAATTGCAAAAAACAATTCAAAACGTTTCGAGCCTTTATATTACTCAGCTTATTGTTATATATTACATAGCTGGCAATTGCAAGATGCAAAAGATAAAACATCAATTTTAACTCTTGCAAAAACACAAATTGACAAGGCTAACAAATTAAAGCCTAATAACGATGAAATTATGGTTTTAGAAGCTTTTTATTATCAAGCAATGATTGTTGTAAATCCTAAACAAAACGGACAACAATACTCAAGCAAAGCAAGTATGTTACTAAACAAAGCTAAGGCAATAAATAAGAATAATCCTCGTGCTCAGTTTCTTTTAGCTCAAAATATATATTATCGCCCAGTACAATATGGTGGCGGAAAAGAAAAAGCTCTACCTCTATTTAAAAAAGCAGAAAAATTTTACTCAAAACAAAAACAAGAGAATTATTTATCTCCATTATGGGGACAACACACTAATGGTGAAATGATTAAAGCTTGTAATAAATAGATATAGAGACGTGAGATTTGAGACCTGAGATATATCCCATTTCTCAAATCTCACATCTATTATCTGATAATCTAAAAAAATTAATAACTTCGTAAAAAATATAATAATGAAAAATAAATACATAAAAAACATAATTATAGTCTTCGTAATCAGTATTGTAATAACATTTATATTTGATTTTGCTTTTGGCGGTACACTTTCAAGCTTACCCGAACTATTACTAAATATACTATACGGAGCACTAATTGGAGGTTCATTAAGCCTTAGTGGTTTTGTATCTCGTTTAGTTTTAAAAAATTCTGATATAAGCAAAAATCCAATCAAAACGTACACTTTATTATTAATTACGGTAAGCATTTTTATCATTACAGATGTATTTACAATTAACTCATTGTGGTTTTATTTTACACAAAATTTGAGTCTAGCATATATTTTCACAAATACAGGCTTCCTATTAACATCAATAATTACAATTTTTATAGGGCTTACAATTTTCTTTATTATTTTATCGAAAAACTATGTTACAAAACTTAATGATGCAAACAATGAGGTAAGCAGAATTAAACAAGAAGCTGACAAATCGAAATTTGAGACATTAAAATCTCAAATAAATCCTCATTTTTTATTTAACAGTTTAAACACTCTTAGCTCGTTAATATACATTGATGCTAACAAAGCTGATGAATTTACAGGTATGCTTTCAAAAATTTACCGTTATATTCTTGATCACCAAGACAACGAGCTAACAACCGTAAACGATGAAATTGAATTTATAAATAAATATATTTATCTTCAAAAAATTAGATTCGATAATAATTTTGAAGTACAAATTGACGATTATAGCAAGCATAAGGATATGATGATTGTACCTTTATCATTACAAATACTACTAGAAAATGTATTCAAACACAATATTATTTCTGATAATATTAAGATTAAAATATCGATAAATTTTGAGCAAAACTATATTATTATAGAAAATAACAAAGTGCCTAAAAAAGACGAACAAATATCTCATAATGTTGGTATTAATAATATAATTAATAGATACAAACTAATTTGCGACAAAGAATGTATTATTGAAAATACAGATAATATTTTTAAAGTAAAACTACCATTAATAGAAAATAAATGAATCTCTTCGCCACAAGCGAACTAGGTATCGTTTTAAAAAACGGTTCTTTTTTTCGTTCTAAGGACGAGGAATTAAACACAAACAGATTAAAATTATGAATATCATTATTATTGAAGACGAAATTTTAGCATCGAAAAAATTAACAATTTTAATAGAAAAACTTATTCCTAATTACAAAATTATTGGAATAGCAAAATCGGTACAACAAGCTATTGAGTTAATAAAAAACAACAAAATTGATTTAGGATTTTTCGATATTCAGATTGAAGATGGACTAAGTTTTGATATTTTTGAAAAAACAGATATAAATTTCCCTGTTATTTTCACAACCGCTTTTAACGAATACGCAGTAAAAGCATTTAAACTAAATAGCATAGATTACCTGCTTAAACCAATATCGGAAAACGAACTTAAAAATGCATTAGAAAAATACAGAAAACATTGGAGTTCAGAAAATAACAAACTATCGTCATCGGTAATTAATGAAATTAAAGAGTTAATGCAAGGAAACTACAAAGAGCGTTTTACAATAAAAACAGGTAATAAATTAAAAATAATAAACACAAAAGATATTTGTTATTTTTACAGTAAAGACAAAGGAACTTATGCAAAAACTATTGACAATAAAGACAATTTGCTTGATTACACCTTAGACAATATTTTTCCTTTACTAAATACCAAAGAATTTTTTAAAATAAGCCGTAAATATATTGTAAACATTAATCACATAAAAGATATTTACGCTTACACAAATTCACGTTTAAAAATTAATACCATTATGGAAAGTGAAGAAAACATAATTGTAAGTCGAGAGAAAGTGAAAAGTTTTAAAAATTGGCTTGATTAGATGTAAGATATACTCAAACCATTTAGCTTTTCGTGAATTTATACGGGTTTATTTTTTCTTTTTTAGAGTTTATAATTTTAAGCATAGCTTGTTATGCTTAAAATTTTAAGCAAATAAAAATGGAAAAAGAAAAAGTAGAAAAACCGAAAAACTATTTGGTTTGAGTATATACTCAAACAGATTAAACCCTTGTAAATTATTGATTATAGTGATACTACTGGAAATATAATTAATAAAATCTATTTAAAATACTATTAGTTTTAAATTATCTATTAAAAGACTATCCAAATTTGTATTCCAAACATAGGCTTTTATTGTTCCATTTTCAATATTTGGTATTTTTGTTTCTAAAATAGCTTTATTCCATAATTTACTAACATCATAATATTCAGATAATTGTACGCTTTTCCAAATAATATTCTCCCCATTAACATCTAGCGATAGAACTAATTGAGCAGTAGACATATTCTTTGAATTATAATCTACTGATAAACGCATAAATCTATTTAATGAGTCTAAAGTTATATCATTAATATTTTCGATTAATGTTGATGAAAATCCCTGAGGCTCAATAATATTTTTGTTATTATTCCAATTTCCTTTTGAGTTTTCAAAATTATTGAAAAAAACAATTGGTTTAGCCTGATTAACAATCTGTAATGATTTTGAATTATAATAATAATTTAAAGTAGAATCGTTATCTCTAATTATTAATGGAAGTTTAAAATAGTCTAAACCTGTGTAATATTCAGTTAACCAATACGAAACCCAATAAATTTTTGAATAATTACTAAAATTAATATTTTCTATTTCTCTAAAATTATATGTTTTAATCTGCAAAGTATCAAAATCAGAATACAAATTAATAATATGTTTCTCTGCATCGTTTGTAATAATAGCAATATTATTATTTGTGCTGATAATACTATTTATTTCAGTTTTTTGTTCGTTCCATTTCGCATTATAACCACTTATAATAATTTCAAAAGGTATTAATAGCATTATAATAGAGAATAAAACTATTGAAACTTTATTTTTTATTTTTAAAATAATGATTAAAATACTAACTAATCCGAAAAAGAAATATAAGTAAAAATAATATCCTGCAAATGCAGAAAAAACAGCTAAAGTTGTAAATAAAAAAGGTATAAATATATTTGTGTTTTTTTGATTCACAAAACAAAACAAGCCAACACTCCCTCCAATTGAAAGTATAGGAATTAAGAACAAATAGTGCCTAATATCAATACACATAGGAATATAAGCAGTGGCTGAAATTGTCATAAAATTAGCCGAAATAATAGCAAAAAGAGAAATTAAAAAAATGTATGAAGATTTACGATGTGTACTAAAAATATTTTGTATTCTATCCTTTGTTAATAACGATACCCCAAAAATAATAGGAACAAATAATCCGGTTTCAATAAAATTAATAATTAGTTGATAAGAAATACGTTTAATTGTGTTTATACTAGGCAATTGATCGTAACTACATTGATTAAAATAACTGTTTGATTCAATTAAATAAAACCGCATTAAATATGTACCAGTTACTATTTTTATAATCACAAAATAAATAACTAAGAGTATGCCGCTAAATATTACAGAATATAACCAAAATTTAATATTTTCTTTTTTTACAATATCGTTAATAAAAACAACACCAATAACAGGTAAAATAAGAATTATTGTACCCTTTGACATAAAGCCAAAAACAAGGCTTAAGCTTAGTAAAATTGCATATTTTACTGTTTGTTCTTTTTTATAGAATTTGTAATAATAAACTATAGCAAAGGCTGATACAAATGAAAACGCAACGTAAATATCAGCCATTATTTTATCGGAATAATAAAAAAACCAATAGCTAGAAAATGTAAGTAATATACTTATTATTTTTATTTTGTTATTTCTCTCTTTTAAAAATATTAAACTTATTAATGCTATTAAAATACTTATAATTATTGGAAAAATTGCTCGTGAGAAATCGCTATTACCAAAAAATATGTAAGCAAGTGCTGTAGGAAAAATAGTAGTCCATCGGTAAGCAAAAGGCTCATCCATTAAACTATAATTACCTTTAATAATATCGGTAGATAGTTGAGAATAAACAATATCGTCAAAGCCAAAGTAACCTGAGAAAAAAAACAAATGATTTATTAGTATTAATACAAATATACTAATCAAGCTAATTAATACAGCTTTTTTATTAAATATTTCGATTAATTGTTTCATTGTTCGACAAAGATAAAATTAAATTTTTTACATTTGTAAAAAATGCAAAATATGTCACAAGAGTATAAAATAAACGTAAATTCAGAAATTGGTAAATTAAAAGCCGTAATTCTACATAAACCAGGGCAAGAAATAGAGAATATGACCCCTGAAAATGCTAACCAAGCACTTTATAGCGATATATTAAATGCCGAAGTTGCAAATCGTGAATATGCTCAATTTAAAGGCGTTTTAGATAAAGTTACCACAACTTTTGAGGTTCAAGATTTATTAAAAGATATTTTGCAAGAAGATAAAATAAGAACTGATTTATTAAATGATATTTTTGCCAAAGAAAATACTTTTGACGAAGATGATTTTATTAAAAGTTTATCGATTAATGAACTTACACGCCAGTTATTCGAAGGTGTTGTAATGCAAAAGAACTCTCTCTCAAAATACTTAAATACAGACAGATACTCACTAAAACCACTGTATAATTTCTTTTTTATGCGAGATGCTTCAATGTCGTTTGGAAACAAAGTAATTATTGGTAAAATGGCTAATCAGGTTCGTGACAGAGAAAGTATGATAATGGATTATATTTTTAAAAATCACGACTTTTTTAAGGCACAAACATACAATCCTAATATTATTGAAAACAATGCAAACATGACCATTGAGGGTGGCGATGTATTAATTGCACGCGACGATATTTTACTTGTAGGAATGGGTGCGAGGAGTACTTCTCAAGCAATTGATTTTTTAATTACAGAACTTAATAAGCAAAATGTTTCTAAAAAACATATTATTATTCAAGAATTACCAAAATCTCCTGAATCATTTATTCATTTAGATATGGTTTTTACATTATTAGATAAAGATAAATGTATGGTTTATTCACCATTAATTATTAATGCTGGTAATTATAAAACAATTCATATACAGCTTAATGGTGGTAAAATAACATCAATTGAAGAAGAGAAAAACATAATAGATTCTTTAGCAAAACTAGGTATGCCATTAACACCAATAATGTGTGGTGGTTCTGCTGACAAATGGAATCAAGACAGAGAGCAATGGCATAGTGGAGCAAACTTTTTTGCTTTTGCACCAGGTAAAATTATTGGTTATGGTAGAAATTCAAACACAATTGAAGCACTAAACAATGCAGGTTTTTCAGTACTAAATGCTACCGATGTTGTAGCCGAAAAAATAAATATTGATAATTACGAAAAATGTATTGTTACTATTGATGGCTCAGAACTTGCACGTGGTGGTGGTGGTGCTCGTTGTATGACTATGCCTATTGTTCGTGAAGATGTTAAGTGGTAATTATGCCTATAAAGTCATCTAACTTCGTTAGGCTTGTGTTAAAAGCAGTCATTTACTTATAGTAAACTCCCTTACTTTCATCACTTCGTAAGTCTCGTTAGACAACTTTATAAACTAGACACTTAAGTTTATATAAGACCTAAATATTGACATTTTTTCATTACACAATAATATTTATAAATAATAAATAATGAAAAATATAATTCCTGAATACTTAAATATTGGCGATACGATTGGTATCGTAGCTCTAGCGGGTAGAACAAATCAGAACCATTTAAATAATGCAATTGCAGTTTTTACAAAATGGGGCTTTAAAACAGAAGTAGGAAAATATATTTTTGAGAATTACAACAATTTTTCGGCAACTGACGAGCATAGGCTAGAGGATATAAACAATATGATACATAACCAAGAAGTTAAGGCTATTATTAGCTTGCGAGGAGGTTATGGAACAGCAAGGATTATTGAAAAAATAGATTTACAATATTTAAAACAAAACCCAAAATGGTTAATTGGGTTTAGCGATATCACAGTTTTACATTCTGCATTAAATAAAATTGGAATTTGTAGTTTACACGCAACAATGCCTACAAATTTTGATACTACAGATATAATTTCGCTCGAAAGTTTAAAAAATGCACTTTTAGGTTTAAAAAACCGTTATGAGATAAATACTAACAAATTAAATATCTTAGGAAAAGTTGAAGGTGAGATAATAGGAGGAAATCTTTCTATATTAAACAGCTTAAATGCTACAAAATATGATTTAAATTTCACTGACAAAATTCTTTTTATTGAAGAATTAAATGAATATTTATATCATTTAGATAGAATGATGTTGAATTTAAAATTATCGGGAAAACTATCAAAAATTAAGGCTCTTGTTGTTGGAGGTATGAGTAATATGTTAGATAATGAAATAGCTTATGGTAAAACTGCTTACGAAATTATCTTAGAGTATGTAAAGGAATATAATTACCCTGTTTTATTTAACTTTCCAGCAGGGCATATACAAAAAAACTTTGCACTTACAATGGGGTGCAAAGTTTTAATTGATATTACTATAAAATCAAGTAATGTTTATTTTAAGCAGTAACCTTAGTATTTACTAACTTGTTGTATTCTTTTTCTAGTTTTTTTGCTAAATGAATAGCTATATTATACTCTTCTTTACTCTTATTGTAATCAATATCAAAAACATAATTAATCTCATCTTTAAATTCAGAGTAATAATTGTTTATTATCCAACATTTAAAATATTCAGAATTCTGGTTATTATTAAGCAGCATTAACGAAAGTGACATAAGGGTTCGTTTAAATAAATTTTTGTCAGCTGTTGCTCCTATAATAATTTTTTTAGTAAATGTTTTCATAGTATTGTTCTAGTAATAATAAGACATTATATTTTGCCAAATAGTTGCTTGTTATACCTATTTTATTACCAAATGACGTAAATAAAAATAAAATATTTTTTCTTTGTTTGAATGTAAAATTCATTACATATCCGTAGATATAGAATAAATTTTACATAAAAAAGAAAGTGAAAAAATGCGGATTTTATAAGTCATTTGGTGATGATATTGGTATTATTACACTGCTACACTTTGTTTATATAACTGTTTGTTGTACTGATATAAGATTTTATTAGCAAGATGCCTAGCTATAGAGTACTCTGATCGGTTACGTTCTAAATCAAGATTAAAAACATAATTAATTTCATCTTTATATTTTGAGTAATAATTTGTTATTATCCAAGATTTAAAGTTAGCACAATCTTGATTACTTTCTTTAACTAATAAAGAAACGGCTAATAAAGTTCTTTTAAATACAAATGTATTATTCTCCGCTCCACGCATTACAATTTTCGAATATTTTTTCATTGTTTCAATGTTTTTAGTTGTTTGGTTTTATGTTACGTAAAGATATAACTATTGTTAGCCTAAATAATGAGTAATTGGGGTAATTATAAAAACTGGGTATTTGTACTAGTTTAATATACTCTATCAGCTTATCTTTTATGAAATTTATACAGTATACTCAAATCAAATAGCTTTTCGGTTTTTCTACTTTTTCTTTTTTATTTGCTTAAAATTGTAAGCGTAACTTGTTACGCATATAAATTTAAACAAATAAAAATGTAAAAAAGAAAAAAAAGGTCATCTTTAAAGATGACCTTTTAATTAGCTTGGGTTTAATTCCCCATCACTTATTTTTATATAACACCTCGTTAGCTTACAACAAAGATATTCATTAAAGAATAAATTATTACTAACCTAAAACTTCTTTCATTTTTGCACCAATTTCAGCTGGCGACTCAACAACATGAATACCACACTCACGCATAATTCTCATTTTAGCTTCTGCTGTATCATCAGCACCACCAATAATAGCACCAGCATGTCCCATACGCTTACCTTTTGGAGCAGTTTGTCCTGCAATAAAACCAACAACAGGCTTTGTTCCATTTTCTTTAATCCACTCAGCAGCTTCTGCTTCCATAGAACCTCCAATTTCACCAATCATAACAATGCCATCAGTATCAGGATCTTCCATAAATAATTTTACAGCATCTTTTGTTGATGTACCAATAATTGGGTCTCCACCAATACCAATAGCAGTAGACTGACCTAAACCTGCTTTTGTTAATTGATCAACAGCCTCGTATGTTAATGTACCTGATTTTGAAATAACTCCAACTCTACCTTCTTTAAATATAAATGCTGGCATTATTCCAATTTTAGCTTCACCTGGTGTAATAATACCAGGGCAGTTAGGTCCAATCATTCTACAATCTTTGTCAGATAAATATTCTTTAACCTTAACCATATCAGCCGTAGGAATACCCTCTGTAATAGCAACAATAACTTTAATACCTGCATCAGCGGCTTCCATAATTGCATCGGCAGCAAATGGAGGTGGTACAAAAATAATTGATGTATTAGCTTGTGCTTTTGCAACAGCATCAGCTACTGTATTAAATACTGGTTTACCTAAGTGCTCTTGGCCACCTTTACCAGGAGTTACACCACCAACAACATTTGTTCCATACTCAATCATTTGAGTTGCGTGAAATGTACCTTCACCACCAGTAAAACCTTGTACAACTACTCTTGAATCTTTATTTACTAAAATACTCATATATCTATTTTTAATTAACTTCTTAAATTTCCCCCAAATTTACTTGAAATATATGATTGTTCAAAATATTAAATATATAGATTTGTGATTTTGTTATAAATAATTGCCCTTAAATGCTATAAATAAAGTGTTTTTGAAAAAAAATATTCTTTAACATAAAAAAATTGTCACAAAATGTAATATTTTACGACTAATATACAAAGAGGAATAAATTTGAACAATTTCGATAAAATATATAAACAGAATTATAACACAATGTATCGTGTTGCAATGAAAATGATTAATGATTCTTATTCGGTTTCTGATATTGTTCAAGATGTTTTTATTTATTTCTACGAAAAAAATAAACAAAGAAAGAAAATAGAATACCCTAAAAGTTGGTTATACCGAGCTACAGTTAATAAATGTATCGATTTTATTAAACAAAATAGTAAGTTCGAAAGTTTAAATACAAATATTGAATTTATTGATAATAAAGAAAATTTAGAAAAATCTAAAATTATACAGCAAGCTCTGCTAAAGTTAAAACCAACCGAAAGGTCATTAATAATACTATATAGCGAAGGCTTGTCTTACAGGGAATTAGCCGAAGCTACAGATATAAAATTTTCGTCGATAGGGAAAACATTATCACGAACTTTAAAAAAATTGAAAGTTGAACTAAAAAAGAAAGAAGATGAACTGTTTTAACGAAGATTTAATTCAACGATATATCGATAATGAGATTTCTGAATCAGAAAAGAATTTTATTGAAAAACACATAAAAGAGTGTGATACTTGCGCCTCAAAACTTGAAGAACAAACGAGTTTATCGAGTTTTGTTAAAGGAGAAATAAATTCAATTTACACAGATAATAAAGCAATTCCAAAAATAAATATAGAACAGAATGAAGGTAAAATAATTAAACTAAAAGATTTTATTATTACACTTTCTGTTGCTTGTTCAATAGTAATAGGATTATTCTTTTTTACAAGAAATAATGAAAATGAAATAAATAACGCGTCAATAGTGCAAAGTATTGAATTTGATATTGATGCAAATAAAACAATAACAGAACAAGATATGATAATTACTGTTGTGGGCCCTGACGGTGAGGTATCTGAAATATTAATAAATTAAAAATTTGAACTATGAAACAAACATTTCTTATAATATTATTAATAGCTATAAGCTATTCAGTATCAGCACAAAAATTAATTGATAAATATAAAAAAGGAACAGTTGAATTAGTACCTGATGAAAATTTTGCACAAAATAATGATTGGGATAAAATCTTTCGCTCATACTACGACTCTTTGATGGGAAGGCCTATTGGAAAAAGAAAGTCGATAATTGTATTAGATGACGGAACAGTAGTTATAAATAATGCTTATAAAGATTATTACATAAAATTTTCGCCAACTGGCAAATTTATTACAGATTTTGGAATAACTATAAATGGTAAAAAAGAAAAAAGTTTAAAACCTATTTATGGCTATATTCAAAACACATTCTACAATAATGCTGATAATATGGGTAATGTCAAGTGTTTTGATTTTAATGGTAATTTTAAAAAGTATTTAAAACTTAATTACGCTACTAAACAGGTTATAACTTTAAATGATAATGAATTAGCTGTTGCTGGCTGGAGTATTTGGACAGACAAGTTTAGAGATTTTGTATCTATTGTAGATTATAACACCAATAAGGAAAAAATTATTTGGGATTCGTTTACTAAACGAACTGCTGTTGGTAAAAAAGATAAGATGTTCAATTATAGTTATAAGTTTAAAGAAAGGGGTGCATTTTCAATAACAACAATGCCATATTCAAAATCAACAGGAATGAGTATTGCTCCTATAATTAACAAAGTGAATAATAAACTTGTAATTTCAGTACCAACAACAGGAGAAATATTAGTGTATGATTTTACAGGAAAATTAATAGAAAAAACTAAGATTAATTGGGCAAAAAACTATATTTCGATAGCTGAACAAAAAGAAATACAACAAAAAGCAATAAATAAATATAAAGAAATTAAAAATCCACATTTTGCAAGCTGGGTATCAGAAGCTGAAAATAAAAAAGCTCTAAATACAATTATTAAAGAAATGGAAGCTGATTTTATTAATATTACAGAACCATACGAAATACCTGTGTTCTCTACAGTTATTAAAGATTCTGATGATAATTTACTGTTTTTTGAATTTGCAAAAAAGAATTATGAAAATAAGTTTAATGTCTGGATATTAAATAATAATGGAGAATTTATTGCAAAGAGTAGTTTTGTTTGTAAGGACTATAAGTTAGAAATAAAACCATCTAAAATGGTATTTCATAATGGATATATATATGCAATTATTGAAAAAAAGAATGAAAAAGGAAATCCGCTACGTTTAGTTAGATTTATATTACAGTAAGCAAATTTAATAAAATAACAGTGCTATCTTTTTTAGAATAGTATAATTATATTGTAAAATAATTTATACATTTGCAATATTATAATAGAGGGGACGAAACTGGTGTTTCAGCCGGTCTTCAAAACCGGTAGCAGACGGATAAGACCGGCTGTGGCAAGTTCGATCCTTGCCCCCTCTGCCATAAACCTCCTGCATAAGTATATATACTCAAATAACAAATTAAACAAACCTACGCTTTCAAGCAAACAGAGTATTATTTTGAAAAAACAGTTAACATTTGTAAATGCAAACTTATAAGCACATATGTTTTAAAAAGTTTGCACTTACAATAGCACATTTTAACTTAAGTGACTTTACAACAACCTATTATACATTTCTCAGCAGACCCTAACTAGAGCAAAACAAATTAAAACAAATAATTAATAGTTATATACAAACCACTTGTTCCATCTTTAGAACTGTTTGCAAGAGCATAAGTTGCAGTAATAATAAAGTTATGATTTATTGCTATTGCTAATCCGCTACCGTAACCTATATGCAAAGTTTCGTTAGAATTATGAAATTCATTTTTATTTGAAAGCGGTATATTTGATTCATCAAAACTATATTTTTTAGTTACTAAACCTCCATCAATAAAAGGAAAAAGAGCTAAATAAATATTTTGTTTAAGAACATTAAATTTAACAAATTTCCATCTAAATTCTATATTTGCAAATACATAATCTTCTCCAACAACGCGGTTTCTATATATCCCACGTAAAGTTCTTGAACCACCTAAACCATCTCTTGTATTATCGCTACTATGCACTAACGGAAGTGCGTAGAATGGCATTGTACCAAAAATTTTAGGTTGGTAACTAACTCTATAAGCAAAGGTTAATCGCTTTTTAATTAAGGTAATATACTGTCTATGAGTAAGTATTAATTTCCCGTAAGTATATTGATTTCCTAGAAACTGAGGTACAGTTAATAAAATAGCTTCTGCCCATATACCGCTATTAGGATTTGCTTCATTATCTCTAGAATCGTACACAGCACCAATCTTAATATCGTTCATATAGCCACCATTTTTTTCGCTTTCTTTTATTACTCCCCAGCTAACATAATCTGAATATAACGAAGTATCTGAAAGTTTAGAATCAGACAAACTCTTGTTTAAATTATTTATATCTACCTTATCAATATCAATTTTATTATACGAAACACCAGCTAACCACCTTAGTTTATTTTTAATAATACTACCTTCAAAATCGGCTCTAAATAATAATAGTCTTCTTCCATGACGGTAAAACAATCGTGATTTATAAAGCGGATCCATTTCATTTTCGAATAGATTATTGTACTCGGCATTATAACCATTAAAACCATAAAAATGCAATGCTTTTTCAGTTGTATAACGAGCTTCAAAGTTTGTTCTAACATTTTTTATTAAAGTACGACTTTTGTATTTACCTAAAAATAATTGCGAACCTTTTGTGGTTTGGTTCCATTCTAAATATATATTATGATTTGGATCTGGAGAATTCTCACCTTTTCCGTAAAAGAATAAATTTACTAGCACTCCATATTTTAAACCTAAATCGCTATCATAGCTAATAATAGGCACACCTCCAAAACTAAATCCTGTCTTTTTATTTACTTCGGTAGTATCGGTTTTTGTTGAGTCTTGTTGAGCAAAAATTGAAATATTTACAAAACTAATAATGGCTAATAAAAATAATTGTTGTCTCATTTAATTAATTTTTGTTAAATTTATTACAATAATAACTATTAGCTATAGTAAAAACAAATTATTGATGTTTTGCTAAGTATTTGTTTTTAACAATCTCGAAAACAAAGTAAACCCCAATAATAATATAAAAAAGTGCTGTACTAATAAATGCCCAAGCTTTGTTCGACATAAAATATGCAGAGTATATTATTAATACCGAGTGTAATAAGAATATGAAAAATAATACCTGCGAGTTTTGTTTCATCTTTTTTTGTGCAATTTCGTTTATTTCGATACCTCGCATATAGCGTTTACTCATATTTAACATTAAATTTTTTGGCGAAAAAGCTGAAATTCCGAGTATTACAACAAAAATAAGCTCAATAAAAGCAGGTTTTAGTTTAAAAAAAATATCGTTATCAAGTAAAATAGATATTCCACTTAATACTACAAGTAAGAGAGTGTCTATTATTACAAACTTCTCAATTCTTTTTTCTTTAATATAAAAATATATTAATTCGCCTATACCAACAGTTATTGCTACTGCAATACCTATTTTGGTACCAAAAAACTCGTCGGCAATAATATAAACAACAATAGGTAATAAACCGGGTAATAGTTTTTTTAGCAAGTCTTTTTTATTCATATCACAAAAGTAAATAAAAAAAGCTACCATCTATATAAGATGATAGCTTGCAATCAAAATTTAATAGTTGTTTAATATTTTAATTTCGCCACCCGTATGTATTAAAGAATGAAGAAGTATCACTTTTAATTTTTATTGAATTAATTCTTGAGTTAAATTTAAGAAATGAATTGTTTTTTAATTCACCTTCAATATTGCTTAAATAACAATTATTATTTATATAGATTCTGCTACTATCGCAATTTACTATTAAATTTTTAATAGTTCCTTTACGTACAGATATACCCGAATTATTTCTCATCCCTATTTCAAATCTGTTATTGTATAAGCTATCAATAAAAATATCAGCTTTATCTACAGAAATAATAGAGTTTAAATTTTTAAAATCAATTCTAATATTTTCACTATCAGAAACATATAGAGTATCGTTAATAATTTTGTAATTATTCATATCAATATCTCCGTAAACTATATTTTTGTCAGAAATAAATAGAGAAACAGATTTTTTTGTGTTTAAAACAATATTATTGAAGCTTTCAAGCTTATTCTGTTTAATACTAATTTCACCGCTTACATATTTGTTTATTTCTGCTCTTACATTAAAATACACTGCAAAAAGCATAATAAACATAAGTAAAATAGTTGGTATCAATATTTTAAAACTTGTTTTCATTTTATTTATTTTTTTGGTTTTCAAATTCTTTTAATTTATTACTTATTTCGTCTAAATCTATGTTTAGAAGTTTCATTGCTTTAAACAAACTTGGTAACTCTGAGTTTAAAAACTCTTCTTTTTTAATTTTAAGAGTTTTATTATATGCACCTTCCGAAATAAAAAATCCAATTCCTCTTTTGTTAAAAATCACTTCTTTTTCTTGAAGATAAGTGTATGTACGCATTACCGTATTTGGGTTTACCTCGTAGCTTATTGCAAAATCGCGTACCGATGGTATTCTATCATTTTCACTAAATTCTTTACGTAGAATTTTTTCGCAAAAATTATCAGCTATTTGAAGGTATATTGCCTTGTTATCGTTAAAATTCATAGTTTATACCTCCTTTTCTTTAACATTAAAATATGTGATTGTCCAAAATATTGGTGCTAGTAGGTATGTGAGAAAAAATTCAAATATTTGTCCTGACCATAGTTTACTTGTTTCTATTATATTAGGGCTATTATAATTAATATCAGAAGTAGAAAGTCCTAAATTAGCTCTTATACCAATGTATTCAGGTAAATTGTTTAAAGTAAAATGTACTAAGTAACTGAAAGTTCCTAATATTACCATCCATAAAATAAAAACAACTGCACCTGTTTTAAATATTGGTGCCTTTTTAAAGTACGATGCTCCTGCAATAAATAATGATTGGGCAATAATTAACCTATAAATATATTGAATATTTTCATAATCAAAAGGATTAAAAAAACCAATTTCTATTGTGTAAAATGCGTTACCAATTGCAATAAACAAAAAATGAGAAATATAAAACACAATAGTGTAACTAATA
>Ga0256827_10001117_pt1 | contig 16976 bp, 13 predicted proteins | sample CV84metaG_FD_185977 | JGI IMG/M metagenome (GOLD analysis project Ga0256827, IMG submission 185977) | Hydrothermal vent microbial communities from East Pacific Rise, Pacific Ocean - CV84 | ecosystem: Environmental > Aquatic > Marine > Hydrothermal vents | place: Pacific Ocean: East Pacific Rise... | reverse complement strand
TACTTTTTCATTGTTTGCTGCTCTTTGGAAATGTTCAGCTATATCTCTGTAGCCTTCTTTTTGAGCTACTTTAGCAAAGTATTCATATTTATTTCTTGCTTGGCTCTCTCCAGCAAAGGCTTTCATCAAATTTACTACTGTAAGATTTTCTGTAATGCATGCCATCTCTTCTCCACAGCAAACCAATGTGCCTCCTCCAACTTTTTGTACTTCTATTTCATTACCGCATTTGTTACATCTATATGTTTCGTATTGTCTCATATTTAGTCCTTTTTTATTTCTTAAAGATAAAAATTATCCTTTAAAAAGTATATCCTCTTTATACTTAAAGGAAAATAATTATCCTTTAAGAATCAATGGCTAGATATTGATTTATCAAGATAAAGTAAAAAGAGAAGAGTAGATTGATGAAAGATGTGAGGTATGGATATCTATCCATACCTAAAGAAAAAGTATTAGCTTTTAAACCAACTTTTTACGCGGTCAAATGCAGAATCAAAAGTACTTTTATGTGGACGACTCTCTACGCCATAGCTCTCTTGGAGTTTTTCAAGAAGCTCTTTTTGCTCCTCATTGATTTTTTTAGGTAATATCATGCGTATTTGTGCTACAAGACGTCCTTTCCTACCACTATGTACATCAGGTACACCTTCACCTTCAAAGACGAACTGCTCTTTATCTTTTGTACTTTGCTTAAGCTCTAATTCTAATTCACCATCTAAAGCAGGAATGGAGATGGTTTCTCCTAAAATAGCTTGTGTAAAGAATACGGGTACTTCAATGTAAATATCATCTCCATTTCGGATGAAGCTCTCATCCTCTTCTACATAGAAAGTAAGATAGAGATCACCTCTTTGTCCGTTCTTGGCTTCATTTCCATAGCCTTGGACACGTAGTCTATTGCCACTGTCTACACCAGCAGGAATCTTGATAGTTACTGTATCTTCTTTTTCATGATACCCTTTTCCATGACAGCCACTACACTTTTGAGCAATAGTTTTTCCCTCCCCTTGACATTTTGGACAGGTTTGAGCAAACTGCATAGGTCCTTGTCTCATCAGGACTTGACCTTGACCGCCACAATATTCGCAGGTGTCAAGTTTTGCATCTTTTGCACCAGTACCTTTACAATCGCTACACGGGGTCTTAAATGTAATATCTATTTTCTTCTCACATCCAAATACTGCCTCATGAAAAGCCAATGGAAGTTCTATTTCAAAATCTAAAGCATACTTTTGACTTGGGTCACGTCTTGTACTGCCGAAACCTCCTCCAAAACCTCCAGAACCACCGAACATAGAGTTGAAGATATCCATAATGTCATCCATATTGGCTCCACCAAAGCCACCACCCATGCCACCTTGTTCAAGACCAGCTTTACCGTAACGGTCATAGATATTTCTCTTCTCTTCATCTGAGAGAACTTGATACGCCTCATTGACCACTTTAAATTGCTCTTCAGCTTCTTTATCATCAGGGTTTCTATCTGGATGATACTTCATTGCCAATTTTCTATAGGCTTTTTTAAGCTCAGTACCAGAACAATCTTTACTTACTTCCAGCACTTCATAATAACACATCTCTGTCATTTTATTTCTCCATTTACTGTGGGAATATTTGGGCAAATTCTACCATAATTTAGTTATAATCACAAAAAGAGTTTTAAAGGGTTACCATGCTTGTACATATCGTCATGTTCAAATTTAAAGAAGAGAATAAAAAAGCCAATATTATTCAAGCCAAACAGATGCTTGAGAATCTTATGGGAGTAGTCCCTACTCTTAGAAGTATTGATGTTGGTGTCAATTTTATAGAGGCAGAACGTGCAATGGATTTGAGTCTTATTGCTGTTTTTGAAAGTAAAGGTGGTTTAGATGCGTATGACCAACATCCCGAGCATCAAAAAGTGGTAGTATTCATTAAATCTGTAGCCGAGTATTCAAAAGCAGTAGATTATCACAAAAGTGCAGAATGAAAAAGTATAAAATAGAAGCATTTGAAAATCTTGTAGATGCTTTTGGCTCTCTGCCATCTATTGGTAAAAAAACAGCAATCCGTTTAGCCTATCATGCTGTGATGGAAGATGGCTTTGCAGCCATGAAACTTGCTCATGCATTAGAGACTGGAATTAATACTATTCAAAAATGCAGTAAATGTCATAATATGAGTGAAGATGAACTCTGTTCTATCTGTTCTGATCCTTACCGAGATAGTTCAAAACTCTGTATTGTACAGAGTGCAAAAGATATTTTGACCATTGAAGAGAGTGGGCAGTTTGATGGGGTTTACTATGTGATCTCTGAAGTGCGTGATCTTGATGAAGCACATCTTTTTTATGCTGTTGGGGGTGTGGATGAAGTGATTTTTGCTTTTCCTCCAAGCATCGCTACAGATACGATGATCCTCTATATTGAAGATAAATTAAATGGATTGGAAATTAAGTTCACTAAGATAGCACAAGGTGTTCCTACAGGGGTGGAGTTAGAAAACATAGATGTCATGTCACTCTCACGTGCTTTGGAAGCAAGAGTGAAAATATAATTTTTTAACTAAAAAGAGGTTCTATCACACCATATCCATCTGTCAAGATTTCTGGATTTTCTATACCATAGATCTTATAAAGTGTTGCAGCGATACTAAGTGGCTCAAACCAGTATGTTCCATTTTTTGGTTTAAGCCAGAGTCTGTTGATACTTCCTGGATTATCAACTATGGTTTCTCCTACAACACTTTTATGATTAAAATAGCCTTTCCCTCCTAAAATATAAAGATTTTGAAGGTTCCCATGATCCCACCCATTAGCTGAATTAAGATTAACATTTCTACCAAATTCACTAAAAACCATAATATTTACTTGATCTATTTTTTCAATAGATTTCAAATGTGACATAGCTGATTTTAATGATTCAAAAAGCCTCTCCATTCTTGTAACATAATCTCTGGCTTCATTATGGTCATCCCATCCACCAAGACCACCTGTCCCAAGTGTGACTACTTTGGTATCTGGATTTCCATCGAGTAATTTAATAGCAGCTTCAATTTTTTTAGAAAAATCATTATCGGGATAAGCATTTTCTCCAAGATCGGGAGTTTTTCTACTGGAAATAGAATCAATAAAAGTACTGAGAGATGCTCTTTTTGAAAAAGAATCTTTGATTTTTCCTTGGCTATTATTCTTTTGTGCTAATATATCCATTTTATTTGTTAATGCAGGATCAAATCCACCTTCTTCATCTTTTTTCCAGTAAGTATTTGGTGCACTTTTTCGTTCCTCTTCTGTATAGTTATACCATCTTCTAATAGTACCTCTTTTGTAGGGGTTTTCAAAATTTTCATTAATGCCTACAGGTTTTAAATAGCCAGGAAGAGGCTTCTTTCCTGCAATATAAAATTTTGATTCTCCTTCCATGGTAACAAAGGGCATGAGTGTATTTTCATTCACAACTTTATTGGATTCAAGAATATGTGCTAGATTTGAGAGTATGCCTCCAGCATTTTCATCAAATGTACCTTTTTGATTTTGTACAGTACACTCTCCATGGGCTTTATTATTTACAGTTTCTCTTGCTGCTGAATAGCAGCAACGAAATAGTGTCATATCTCCATTCTCCATAAGAGTTTCCATTGCATCACCACCAGCTTCTTTCCAGCATCCATTTTTTGTACTTGTAATACTTCTAAAATAGCTATTGTAACTATGTTGCGATTTACTTTCTATCGTTTGAATGTTGGAAATATTTCCAGCTAGTTGACTGGCTCCACCATACATAAATACAATAATGGTTTGTGCACTATTTTCCTGATAGATACCATCTGAGAATGTGATTTTATTCACATCCAAGTCTGTTGCATAGGTAAATTCAGGTAAAAGAATTGCTGAACCTGTAACCAATGATAATTTTATAAAGTCTCTTCTTTTCATCTTATTTCACCTTTTCATGTCGGTAGAGAGTGGTTAGTCTAGAGATATAATCTAAAACGATAAATGCAATATATCCTTTATGTTCTTCTCTTTGCTCAGCTTGTTTTTGTGCATCATCGTTAATTGTAAACATATCAAAACTCCAATGAAAATATATTTCACCATCCTCTTTATAAAGCATATGATCTCTAAAAATTTTCAACTCTTCATTGCTTGCGTTTCTATAGACCATTGATTGAAATATATAGTTGATAAAAGCATCTAAACTGCTAATTTTATCATTACTGTTGTGATCAAAGTTATCAAAATATGTAAATGACTCACTCCAACCTTGTCGAGACCAAGTATAATTATTGATATAGTCTGGGTTAGATCTTCTCAAAAGTACTTCTTCTCTAATATATTTATGATAGTAGGCAAAAGAGAGCGTATCTTGTGGTACCCGTTCTATTTTTCCCAGTTTATATTTCATACTTGCTTGGTGCATATTTTCTAAATAGTGTTTAAAATAAGTTATCGTTCTTTTCTGATGTTTAAATTCCATCTTTTTTGCCAGTGAATAGAATGTCTCCTCTGCACTTTTGGTTCTTTGGGTATAGAGAAGATACTCTTTTGAAAAAATAATTTGAAGTAAGATATCTTGCCATGTCTCAGGATGACTGGCTGTAATAGCATCTGTTAGTTGTTGTCTCTTTTTTTCTGTTGTTTCTGTAAAGAAAAAATCAACCAACCTTTGAGTTACCCCTTTGGTAAAGAGGTTTGATTTAACAAGCTCACGGTAAAAATCATCACCATTTACAATGATCGTACCAAAAAGATTTAATGGTTGGGTATTTTGATTGAGACTTACTTCTAAAGTATCACTATCTGTATTGAGTTTCCAGTTTTGCAATGCTTTCCCTGCAATAGGAACATGTCTATCATCCATATCAAGTTGGTATATTTCCAGCATCTCTCTTCCATTGTCTTCAGGACTTCTAAACCTTCTCCAATTGTCTTCACTCATCATATGTACATATGTAATATAACGCATACCACTCTCTTCATTAAGGAATGTAACAATACGATTATAGACGTTTGCTATATTAGGGGTATGTGTTGATTCTAATTCATAGGCTGGAGAGAACATAATCGTTTGGGTTAATATGTATGCAATCCAATTTTTAAAAAAATAGCTATCTAAATGTTTCATTGCATAAAAGCGACTTAAAATATTGATTGCTTGTGGCTCATTCCATTGGTTATATTGTGCAAACTTCTCTTCATCTAAAATATAGCTTTCTAACCAAGCTTTATCTGTTCTCTCTTCCTCTAAACCGTTACGTATATTAGTCATAAAGTGACCAGAATCTATCTTTTTCTCTAACTCTTTTTGTGGGTATCCAAAAAAGAGTGTACTTAATAGTTTATTTGCTATAAGTAATTTTTCTTTATGGTTAAGACCATTAAAATCGCTGTCATTTAGTTGCTCAAGTCTATAATCTGAAGATGGTTTATTTTGGTAATAAAAGGTAAGACCTTTATAGGCTAGATCAAACTTAGGGTCAGATATTTTTGTAATAGAGGTTATTAGTGTATCACTTATATTGTTTGCTTGGTCTTTTAATACAATACTAAAATGCTTGGTACCTTCTGCTCCAGATGTATCAAATGTAATAATGATTTTCCCTGAACTTCCTATGGTACCCACCATTTTGCCATTGATGAAAATTCTTGTTCCTACCTCTCCTTTTATCTCTGCATTAACACTGTTTTGAGATGTTTCTCCTGGTGGTGTAATGCTAAATACAGGTTTGAGAGGAGCAATATTATCTGGTATTTCTTCTGGGATAATAATTGGAAATACAATGGGTGATAAAGTAGTTATTAAAACAATTCTTTCTTCTACTATATCATTTGGTTTTGCAAAAAGAATAGTGCTAAACAGACTGACAGATAAGAGGAATGAAATGACCCTTAAAGGGGAAGTAGATTTTATATGCATAGGATGCTCTTTATTTAAATTTATGATAGCCAATAAGAGTGATTCACTCTTATATTTAACAAGCTATTGTACGTGAAAAGTATTACTAAAGTATTAATTGAAGTTAAATTTCATGGGTACAATTTTTAGGGAAAGTATAACTATTTTAGATTAAGTAGGTTTTAAATATTAAAAGATTACTTTTTATCAATATAATTTTGTATAAACTTACGCACATCTGCATAAACAAAAGAGTCTTTATATCCTTCTATCTTTCCGCCACTTGCATTGGGGTGTCCTCCACCATTTCCAATATGAGCTGCCATTTGTGAGACATCTAGTTTATTGTTGCTTCGTAAAGAGAAGTTTCCTCTGAAGTTGACATCCATATAGAAGTCATACTCAGGATTGGCTACCATAGAGGCATTACCTATGAGAGAAGCATTGCCTACATTGTAGCCTAAAATACCCTTATAGCCTTTATAGTCTATCGTTAATCGTTGTCTATCTGTTGTGAGTAAATCAGCTACATAGTAGGCTACAAGATTATCTTTTGTATCATTTTTCATCTGAATAAAGAAAGACTTTTTTATTTGGTGAAGGTCATCATCAAGCTTGATAGGGGCATCTTTTTCAGAGACCCTATTTTTAGCAGCATCTATCATAGAGAGTTTAAAGGCTCTATCTTGATCAGGGAAGAGTATCCGCCCTATCTCTCTTGCTCCAGATATCATACCTAGCATGACTTTTCCATACTCAAAAAGAGTATCATCATTTACCCAGATGTCTATGGCATTAATTGCTTTAACAATAGGGCTGAAGGAGTGATCTTTATCAAAATTATAATGTGTCTGTAGCCAATCATACGTGATCAGTGTGGCACAACGCAGGGTGTCAAGTTTGTACCATGCAAAACGCTCTGCTGCATTGGCACCCGTAGCATGATGATCAAGCAGTTGAAGTTTTGCCCCTATTCTGATAGCCTCTTTTTCTATCCATGAACCCTCTTTTGTGGTAAGGTTTAGGTCAGTTATGAGGATAAGTGCTTCAAAAGTATTACCATGTAAAAACTTATCTTGTTCGATTTTTTTGATCAACTCTTCAAGACGAGCAGTGACTTCTGGACCATAGTTGGCATTATAGCATGCTGCTTTTTCAAAACATTGTGTAGTAAGATATTGGCATCCATATCCATCAAGGTCAATGTGAGAGAGGTGATAAAGATGTTGATTCATTTTATAATATATCTCCCAAAGTAAGACCATTGAGAAAATCATCTATTTTGGTTTGAAAATTTGCTAAAAATGGAGAGATGGCACAGGTTCCAATAGCACCATGAGGACAAGTATCAGAATAGCTTACACAGTCAAAAACAGCAGGTGCCTTACCTTCGGCTGCCAGTATCACATTGTTAATAGTGATCTCATAGACATCTAGTGCCAATACAAAACCACCATGTGCACCTTTTCTGGATTCCAATATACCTTTTTTGGCAAGGCTTTGCAGTATTTTGGCTAAAAAGCTTTTAGGAATGTTTAGCTCATTGGCCAATTGCTCTGCCCCAATAGGTTTGTCAGATTTACGGATAACATCTAAAGAGAGTAGGGCATATTCACTTGCACGGGTTAATAACATTATAAAACCTTCTTCATTAATTAGGAGTATTTTACTCTAATATATATTAATACTAGCAGTATGTTATAGCTAAGCACCAGGTAAGGTTATTATGCTATGATTTCGGACTCAAATTGAGAATTAAATACCAATCAGGAGGTCATTATGGCTTTAGATCAGGCGAAAAAAGCAGAAATTATTGCTAAATACGCAAGAGGCGAAAACGATACAGGTTCAACAGAAGTACAAGTAGCACTTTTAACAGAGAGAATTACTTATCTTACAGATCACCTTAAAACAAACAAGAAAGATCACTCTTCAAGACTAGGACTACTTAAGTTAGTTGGTCAAAGAAGAAGACTTATGAGATATCTTAAAAATACAGATCTTGCAAGATGGAATACTATCAAAGCAGATCTAGGCATCAGAAACTAATTTTTTAGTTTTTTTGCTGATTTGCACCCCTCTCATGTTTTAACATCGGGGGTATCGACATTTAGTGTCAGACATCCATCTTTAAATGATGGATGCAGTCATTTACTGACGTAAACTCCCTTATCCAAACATTAAAATCTGAATACAACTCAACAAAAATCCTTCAAAAATTTAAAATTTAAATTTATTTATTATTATATATTTCTGTCTATTTTTATTAGTTTAGTCAATATGACTCAAGTATGACTTGACAAACATACACTCAATGTTGTATAATACCCCTAAGCTTACAAAATGTAATGCAATATTTCGTATAAAGGAGGTCTGTTTATGAGTCAAGAAGAACAAGAGAATCTTGAAGAAACCCAGACTGAAGAGCTAGAAGCTGCTGAAGAAGAGACTGTTGAGGTTGACCCTTTAGAAGCTGCATTGGCTGAAGCTGCAGACTATAAAGATAAATATTTAAGAGCACACGCAGACTTTGAAAACTCTAAAAGACGTTTAGAGAAAGACAAGATGAATGCTGTCTCTTATGCAAATGAGAGTTTTGCTAAAGATATTTTAGCAGTCATCGACTCATTTGAAAATGCCTTAGCTTCTATAGAAGGTGCAGATGAAGAGAATACTTCAGAAGTATTGGCAAATATGAAAGAGGGTGTGAACCTTACCTATGAACAACTCAAAAAGATATTGGAAAAGAACCATATCAAAGAGGTAGATTGTTCAGGTGAGTTTAATCCAGAAGTACATCAAGCTATTATGCAGGTCGAGAGTGATGAGCATAATGAGGGTGATGTGGTTCAAGTGATGCAAAAAGGGTATACCATCAAGGATAGAATTTTACGTCCTGCGATGGTGAGTACCTGTAAATAAACTGGTAGGGTTGGCTTCAGCCGACCCTACGAGAAATTATAAATTTTAAAGTAAAGGAAATAATATGGCAAAAGTATTAGGAATAGATTTAGGAACAACAAACTCTGCAATGGCAGTATTTGAAGGTGGTGAAGCAAAGATTATTGCAAACAAAGAGGGTAAAAACACAACACCTTCTATCGTAGCATTTACAGATAAGGGTGAGATTTTAGTAGGTGAGTCTGCAAAAAGACAAGCGATTACAAACCCAGAGAATACGATCTACTCTATTAAGAGAATCATGGGTCTTATGATGAGTGAGGACAATGCAAAAGAAGCAAAGTCTAAACTACCGTACCACATAGTAGACCGTTCAGGTGCTTGTGCTATTGAAGTAGCGGGTAAAACATATACACCGCAAGAGATTTCTGCAAAAGTACTCATGAAGATGAAAGAGGATGCAGAAGCATACCTTGGTGAGACTGTAACTGACGCGGTTATTACCGTACCTGCATACTTTAATGATGCACAAAGAAAAGCAACAAAAGAGGCAGGGACTATTGCAGGTCTTAATGTACTTAGAATTATCAATGAACCAACATCTGCAGCACTTGCTTATGGACTAGATAAAAAAGAGTCAGAGCAAATTGTAGTTTACGATCTTGGTGGTGGTACGTTTGATGTGACTGCACTTGAGACGGGTGATGGTGTGGTTGAAGTAATGGCTACTGGTGGGGATGCATTCCTTGGTGGTGATGACTTTGATAACAAAATCATTGACTATGTAGCTGAAGAGTTTAAGAACGAAACAGGCATCGATGTAAAAGCTGATGTTATGGCACTTCAACGTGTAAAAGATGCAGCAGAGACAGCGAAAAAAGAGCTTTCAAGTTCTACTGAGACTGAAATAAACCTTCCGTTTATCACAGCAGATGCCTCTGGGCCTAAGCACTTAGTGACTAAAATCACTAGAGCAAAGTTTGAATCACTTATTGGTGACTTGGTAGCAAGTACAATCAAAACTGTTGAAGGTGTACTGAAAGATGCAGGACTAAGCACTTCTGAGATTAACGAAGTTGTTATGGTTGGTGGATCAACACGTGTGCCATTGGTACAAGAAGAGATGAAAAAATTCTTTGGAAAAGAGCTTAACAAGTCTGTAAACCCAGATGAGGTTGTTGCACTTGGTGCTGCTATTCAAGGTGGAGTACTTGCGGGTGATGTGAAAGATGTACTGCTTCTTGATGTTACACCACTTTCACTTGGTATTGAAACATTGGGTGGGGTGACTACAAAAGTTATCGAAAAAGGAACAACAATTCCTGCGAAAAAGTCACAAGTGTTCTCAACAGCTGAAGACAACCAGCCAGCAGTAAGTATCCATGTACTTCAAGGTGAAAGAGAGTTCTCTAAAGATAACAAATCACTAGGTATGTTTGAACTTAGAGACATCCCAGCAGCACCACGTGGTGTACCACAGATTGAAGTAACCTTTGACATCGATGCCAATGGTATTTTAACTGTATCTGCCAACGATAAAGGTACAGGTAAATCGCAAGAGATCAAAATCACTGGTTCGTCAGGGCTTTCAGATGAAGAGATCGAAAAAATGGTACAAGATGCAGAAGCAAACAAAGCTGAAGATGAAAAAAGAAAAGAAGTAGTTGAAGCGAGAAACCAAGCAGATGCACTTGTACACCAAACACGTAAATCATTAAGTGATCTTGGTGAGAACTTTGATGCCACAGAGAAAGAGGCTATTGAAGCAGCAATCACTGATTTGGAAGAGACACTGAAAGATGATTCTGCAACAAAAGAGCAGATCGAAGAGAAAGTAAAAGCGTTAACTGAAAAAAGTCATAAACTAGCTGAAGCGATGTATGCCAAAGAGCAAGGTGGTGAAAACCCAGAAGCAAAAAAAGCAGACGATGACGATGTTATCGATGCAGAAGTAGAGTAAGACTCTGCTTCAGTAAAATGATAAAGTTGCACCCTCAATTTCAGCAACTCATTAATCTTTTTTTTCTTCTGATCGTAGGTAAATATGTAGCACATATTTACCTTACATGGAAGGCAATCATAGGGATATTATTTTTTACATTTTTAATAGAACATCTATTTTATTATATACGAAATAAAACATTAGATTTTATCTCTTTTTCTTCGCTGTCAACAGCGATAGGTGTTATGTTAATGATGGTAACTACACACTATACTATCTATTTGACACTTCTCTTTTTTGCACTCTTTCAGAAACAATTTTTACACTATAATGCAAGACATTTTTTTAATCCCTCAAATTTTGCACTTATTTTAGGACTACTTCTTTTTTATAATGATGCCCATATCGTTCTTGGACAATTAGGGCATGAAGTATGGCTTATTTGGGCAGTAAGTATAGTTGCATTGGCGATACTCTATCGTGTAGATCGATGGGTACTCTCTTTTAGTTTTGTTTTATTCTATCTGTTTTTTCAATATATTATGATCGTAAATAGTGATCCTGTTATAATCATGGAAAATATTTATCATCGTTTTTACTCTGTTTCATTTGTGATTTTTATCCTCTTTATGTTAACGGATCCAAAGACAACACCTACTAAACTTTGGCATCAAGTAAGTTTTGCTATGACTATTGCATTTTTAACAACATTTTTAGATTATATGTATGGTTTTAGAGTGCAACACCTGTTTTTGGTACTTTTCTTTTGTTCTCCTTGGGTTGTTTTTCTTGAAGAGTATTCTCATACTTTAGATAAAAAAGCTTTAATAGTTGTGAGTTTTACGGTTATAATTTTAGCTCTAAGTGCTATAATTTATATACAAATGCAACCCCCATATTATTTTGAAATGGATGGACAATGACCAAAGAGACAAAAATAAGTATAGGTATTCTAGTAATTGGTATAGTGATAATGACCATCTATTGGTTTTTTCCTCAAGAAGCAGTTATTTCGGAGACAAAAAATACCAATAGGATAATAGAAGAACGTATTATCTTACCACAATACGAAAAGAGTATCTATCAAGATATCCCTGAGGTACAAAGTTATCTTGCAGATATAAAAAAGATGATAAAAGAGGGGAGATCAGTACTTCCTTTGCCGAAGAATGAGCTTGATGATAAAGCACAAAAAGTGCAAAAACTTCTTCTAGAAGATGTATCCTTTCTAAAAGATACAATGGAGGGAAAGACGCATTTACATAATGACATGATGCGTATCCTTCCTGCGATTGTCAGTTCTTTAGATGAAAAATCACAGAAAATCTGTCATGAGCATAGTTGTTACCAGGCAGAAAAGTTCAACTATGTAACCAACACAACAACAAGAGCTATTGTAGATGCAGAGACATTAAAAATATTTTCAGTGGAACGTTACCCTGGGATGCAACCCGATATCTCTTTACGTTTGACACATATAGCTCAAGCGATTGCTTTACATGCACCGGAAGTGAAAAAAGCATTAGGATTTACCCCTACAAAAAAAGATATGACGATGGCAAATGTCAGGGGAACCATGAAAGAATCTCCCTGTGAGAATACCAATCATCTTTGTGTTGCACCTACCTTTACAGACCATAAGAAAGAGCAAGCACTCTGGGCAGTTGTGGATCTAACAGAGTTGAAACTTGCAGCCGCCAAATGGGCGGGGTTGGGTAAAACGACTACCCCTGCGTGTATTGGGGAGCGAAGTTTACAAAACAGATACATCATGAAAAACTTTTGTCAAAAAGATAGCTATTTAGAAAAAAATGGCTGGAAGCTTACATATCGTTTAACAGGTTCAGATGGTTTAGAGATTCGTGATGCTAGTTTTAAAGGAGAGAGTGTATTTACATCAGCAAAGATCGTAGACTGGCATGTGAGTTATCAGCAAAAAGGTGGAGAGAATCTTGATACTTCCACTGAGACCTATATTGAAGGAAGACGGGTAGAGTTTGTAAGAGAAGAAGATGGAAATTATCTTTTTGGATATAACGATGCGATGGGATGCCCTCTCTTCTCTACCTCTGTAGTACTTGCATTTAATGGACCACAAGTAAGAGCATTGAAAAATAGAGATGGTTTTATGTTGACACAGGATTTTCGTAATCCAAAATGGCCAATGGCATGTAATTACAGATATGAAAACCGATTTGAGTTCTATGATGATGGCTCATTTCGTGTGGTGGGTGTGAATAAGGGCAGAGGATGCGGGGACAATGCAATCTACCGTCCAGTTATGCGTATCGATATGGCACTAGATGAAAAAGAGAATTTCTATAGTTATGATGGTACATGGAAGCTCTGGGAAAAAGAGAGTAGCGAGTTGGTCCTTCGAGACACTTCGAAGGGCTCAGTGAACACGCAAGAACCGGTGGCTGAACTTGTCGAAGCCAATAAATATCCATATAAGATAGTCCCATCTACAAACCTTAATAGTGGGTACTATATTGAGCCAAACCATGGACAATTTGGAGATAACAGTAGAGGAGATAATGCAACACTCTTTGTAACAAAATTCAAAGGAAATGAAGGAGATAAAGACCTTCTGACTTTGGGGTCTTGTTGTGATCTTAAAAATGATGGTATAGAACAGTATATTAAAGAGAGAGAGTCTTTAAAGGAAGAAAATATCGTACTGTGGTACGTTCCACGCATTCGTAATGATGCCAGAGAGGGACATGAGTATTGTTGGGCAGATACAGTCATTGGTAAGGATGGTAATTTAGAGGTAAAAGTATGGCCATGTACTGTAGGTCCTAAATTTGTACCCATTAAAAAATTAGAAACTAGAAATTAAAAATGAGAAAATATATCTCTGTTATTATATCACTTATAGTAGTTCTTGGTATAGGCTATATAGTAGTAAATAAAAAAAATCAACAAAGGCTAATTAAATCAAATCAGCCTAATATTGGTACATTTAGCAAACACCAAAGCTGTGCTAGACCTCCACAATTTTTAAAGAAAATACATATTGCACAACCTGTCATGATAGATCTTTCTCAAAAACGTTTTAAAGGAATAGCGTTTCTTTATGGAAAAGATTTTAAAAAAGTATTACATCCTAAGCAGTGGGAGCAGTATGAGCATTTTAGTACCTATACTGTAGATGAAAAGGGTAATATCTATCTTGTTCCAACACCATTCATATCTATTCGTCCAACTACATTTAATTTACAAAAAAATATTTATAAACTTGATACACAGAGTGGAAAAATTTCTATTTTTATGCATTTTGAAGATGTGCTTCCTTCTTCTAATAATCCTTATGGAATAAATGCTATCACGTATGACTGTGATGATAAAACATTGTGGGTAGCAGCCATAGATGAATCGGATTACCAAAGTCAAAAAGGGGTGATCTATCATATTGATCTACAGACAAAAGAGATACTTCAAAAAATAGAGGGTTCTGATGTATTGAGTATGACACTGCTTAGGAGTAGTAAAGGGAAGTTCTTGCTTTTTGGATCAGCACGAGATCATGCACTTTATGCACTTTCTATTATTAATGGTCATGTACAAAAAATACCTCAAAAATTATTGGAGCTTTCCACTGCAAATGAACATATTCGCAAGATCAAGGTGATAAGAAAAAATAGATTGGAATTACAGGCTATTCCTTTTACCTATACGCTTATAGCACAAACAGCAAAACAAGAGCGGCAAAAATATATTGTGCAATGGGATGAAGATCGAAAAAGTTGGTCTGCTGTTAACAAATAGGTAATTCTTTTGTGATATTGACATTTTTATGTTATTATAGCATTTTGAAAGCCAAGATTGGTATGAAGATTTGGGTGGAAAATCACGGTTGTTGCTCTTTTAGAAGATAAAACTGAGTTACGCAATATATAGGAGTTAGAAATGCAAAAAAATGGAATGAGAAGTATCAAAATATTTTTGATGCAGATGTTGGTAATGGTTATTGCTGTTACTGGCTTGAATGCAAGTATAACAGGTACGGTCTTTAGAGACTTACCTGTCAACGGAACAACACTGGGTGTGTATGGTGTGAAGCATGCAGATGAGCCAGGGGTAGGGGGTGTGACTGTCACAGCATATGCCGTTGATGGTACACAGACTGCTACCACAATTACAGTAGCTGATGGTACCTACACACTAGGTACAGGGGCTGGAGACTACAGAGTAGAGTTTTCTGCATGGCCAACTTATCTTAAAGAGAGTCCAGATGCAAGTGGTTCAGCTACTTCGGTGCAATTTGTAGCTGATGGTGCAACTACAGCTAACCTAGGTCTGCATAATCCTGCGGACTATAGCTCTACTGCTACACCAGATGTGGCGGCAACTCATATAATTATGGGTACATATAATGCAGGTGGAAAACAAAATACACTGCTTACCTTTGGATACAATGAAACAGGTGATTCTCCTGCTACTACAACGGAAGCAGGTAAAGCACAAGTCGGTTCTGTATGGGGAATTGCACATGATAAAACACGTAAAAAACTTTATACTTCAGCTTTTTTAAGAAGACATGCAGGACTTGGTCCAAATGGTCTTGGAGCTATTTACAGTACAGATGTTGATAGTGCTGCGACAGCTTCACTTTTAGTGAGTATACCTGATGTGGGAGTTATAGATGAAGCCGCACGTGGATTGGGTAATCAAAATGCTGAAACAATAGATGTTGAAGCATTTGGGAAAATAGGAAAAGTTGGTTTAGGCGATATTGATATCTCTGATGATGATAAGACATTATACGTGACAAACTTGAACAATAGAAAACTATATGTAGTAGATATCGCAACTTCAGCGATTACGAGTAGTCATGATGTTCCAGATCCTGGTTGTACAGATGGTACATTCCGACCGTTTGCCGTAACGTATAATGATGGTATGGTATATATAGGTGGTGTATGTGATGGGGCATCTGGAACAGATGCAGATATTACAGCTTATGTTTATCCTTTTGATCCTGATTCAAACAGTTTTGGGGCAGCCGTATTAAATTTTCCATTAGATTACAAGCATTCAGGTTCTGTGCATACAAATACCCATACGGGTGAGGGAGGAGAGGTATTTACAGCTCATGCAAATATTTTTCATAAATGGACTGATACATACAGTGATAGTGCATATAATACTTATATAACGAATAAAGGAAAACGTCATATAGCTCACCCCGTACCTATGTTGACCGATATAGAGTTTACTTCAGATGGAACGATGTTACTAGGTCTTGCAGATAGAACAGGATATCAACTGGCTACAAGAAATAAACTTCCTAATGATGTTTCTCTTGCTGGAGCATATGCGGGGGGTGATATACTTCAGGCAAGTTTTAGTGGTGGTGTGTGGACGATAGAAGACCATGTAACCGTTAAAGATAATTCAGTTTTAGAGTTTTTTACAGGAGATCAGTTACCTACTAAATCTCATCAAGAGACATCTAACGGTGGAATAGGTCATCTTCTAGGAAGTGAACAACTTTTTTTATCAGTAATGGATCCTACTAAACTTACAAGTGGTGGAGTATTGAGACTACAAACAACAGATGGAAGTCGTACCGATGGTACTATGATATTTGAAGGACATAGGACTTCTGGTGAAGCGGGTAAAGGTTCTGGGATGGGAGACATTGAACTCCTACTAGACCCAGCACCCGTCGAAATAGGAAATCGTGTTTGGCTGGACAGCGATGGGGATGGTGTGCAGGATGCTGGTGAAGTGGGGATAGCTGGTGTTACTGTAGAACTTTATGATGCAACAGGGACAACACTACTTGCAACAGCGACTACAGATACTAATGGTAACTATATTTTTTCAAGTGATACAGCAGGGACTACTACAGGTAGTCATATTTATGGTATTACAGGGTTTAATCCAAATACAGAGTACATTGTACGTATTCCAAATGTGAGTGGTGGGAGTAAACAAGGTGCATTGGGAAGTAATGTCCTGACTGTAGCTGATACAGGAGTAGGAGCATCACCTGAACTTAAAAATCTTAATGACAGTGACGGTATTGCCAATGGAACCAATGCAAATGCAACAGTACTTGCAACAGATATACCATTATCAGGAGCCAATAACCATAGCTTTGACTTTGGGTTTATGCCACTAGCAAGCCTAGGTGATAGAGTATGGATCGATGCAGACCATAATGGAATCCAAGATGCAGGTGAAGATAATGTTAGTGGTGTAAAAGTCTATCTTCTTGATAGCAATGGAGACCGTAT
>Ga0256827_10001116_pt1 | contig 16979 bp, 13 predicted proteins | sample CV84metaG_FD_185977 | JGI IMG/M metagenome (GOLD analysis project Ga0256827, IMG submission 185977) | Hydrothermal vent microbial communities from East Pacific Rise, Pacific Ocean - CV84 | ecosystem: Environmental > Aquatic > Marine > Hydrothermal vents | place: Pacific Ocean: East Pacific Rise... | reverse complement strand
TGACAAGGTTTCCTACCGTAAAGTAGGTGGGATTGCACTGTCCTCTGTTGCCATAGGCTTTCCCCAGACGAAAGGCATCAAAATCAGGGTTGGGAAGGGCTACGTAGCGTTTGTCTCTACCCGCCAGTGCCGCCATCACCAGTTTGTCCTGCAGGATTGTCATACCGCCAAAAAGAATGGTTGATTCCTGGATATCTCTGGGGGTGAAGCGCCTATCAATCTGCTCTCTCCATTGGGTAGATGCTTTTCCTGAAAATGCCAAAGAGCCATTGCTCTCTACTGGCTTGATACTACTGCATTCCACACTCATGCGGGCTCCTTCTCGCTTAGGAATTCTGTTTTGGCTATCTGTTCTGTCTCCATCTGCCTCTCTGCCTTCATCTCCTGCACAAGCTGTTCCAGTGCATAGGCGAAAGTACGTACCCGTATCTTGATCGAGCCGCCTGGTTTGTTGGCATCGATATCATGTAGGGTCAGATGTGGTGTGCGGCTGGCACCGAGTATCTTGTCAATGATCGCATAGGTAGGGGCATCATGCCCACACTTAAAGGAACTCAAGTCTACCACTGCCACATTGGGGTGGCGGGCTGCAAATTTGGCTGCCCAGACCTTCTGGGCAGAGTTGGTAGAGTAGTTTTCCGGCCATACATCACGGATATCAAATACACTGCTGATACTCCCTGCCTCTACCTCCTCGCCAAAATAACGGCGCAGATACGCCTCCTCTTTGGGGATGGCACGCATGGAGAGGCTTTTGTATCCCAGTGCCTGAAACTCTGAAAGTACCTCATGGTTGATCCCCGGATCAGAGTGGTAGGGTCGCCCCAGCAGCAGGATCACTATCTCCCCTTCTGCCTCTGCACTCTCTAGCATTGCTTTGCCCTCTTTGGCCAACGCTGCTTCACTCTGTTTCAGTGCGCTTATTGCCTGCTCCGCTGCCCAGTCGCTTTCATCACGGGTGATGTGAAGCTTCTCTCCCCAGAGTGCAAACAGCTCTTTTTTGAGCAGTTTGGGCTTGTCGAAGGTCAGGGTATCGTCGATATACTCAAGTCCTGCTTTGGCAAAAAGATCCTGCTCTTTGATAAAGGCCGAATACACTACCCTGGGCGTACCTGCCACGATCGGGCAGGAGGTCTCAGCCTGTGGATCAGAAATAAAGCCTGACAGTGTCACCACCGAAGGAAACCAGAGATAATCATACTTGCGTTTGTCAAAAAGCAGACTATAGACATGAGACTGCGCGACCTTGGCAGGATAGCAGGCATCGACAGAACCATACTTGGCACCCTCCAGATACATCTCTTCGTTGGTAAATCCTGAGAAGTGTATCTGGGAAGAGGGCAGCCCCAGTGCCTCCAGATAGGTTCGTAAAAAGGGAGCTACCGAATAGATATTGAGCACCCGGGGAATAGCGATACGCAGGGAGTGTCGATAGGCTGCTGCTTCCTGAGAACTTCGCGCAAAGTGCCGCTGAACCTTTCTTCTGAATGTCGGGCCCCACCCACCCAGTGTAGGGGTGACACGCTGCTGAGTCACTGTTGTTTTATCAGAGGGCAGCGGAGGCACTGTGTAGTGTGAGAGGAAGATCTCCTTGGACTCTTTTTTGACCAGATCCGGTATCTCCTTCTGCAGTGATCTTTGTGCTGTTTTGAGCTGTTGCAATGCCTCTGCAGACTCTACCGTCCCACTCTCACAGCTAAACCCTGCGATATATCTCACTGTAGCAGAATTGGGTGTCTGTGTATCAATAAAGGTTCGGGAGCAATCCATCGGACAGAAGTGACAACGGGTACTCTCATCCGTACGGGAGGTATAGGTGAGCTGCAATGCCTCCGCCATCCCTACAAAACTGCTGTGCCCTTTACGCGCCACAACCTCTCTCGCTTCGATCGCTGCCCCGTAGGCACCTGCCTCTCCCGGATAGGGATGCAGGTCAACCTGCGCATCCGGTACCAATGCCTTGATATAGTCTACCTGTGCCTTGAGTGCCGCCAGATTGTACTGGGTGCCTCCCTGCAATACAAAATGTTTACCAAGCGCCGCTAGGTTGGTCGCCTGCACCACATACTGCCAGACATTTTTGGGCAATACCTTGGCAATACCCGCAAAGAGCTCCTCTTTACTGTAGCCCTCTTTCTGAAAATTGACCCTGTCAGTATCGAGAAATACGGCACAGCCATAGTTAAATTTGGGTGCCTGTTGGGCAGAAAATGCCACCTCGGCAAAGCCCTCTACCGGTACACCAAACTGTTTCGCCATAGACTGTAGCAGTGTGCCGTTGCCTGCACTGCATTGATTGGAGAGGCGAAAGTTTTTCATCATGCCGTTTTCCAAAAAGAGTACCTTGATATCCTGTCCACCGATATCGCAGATCACATCGATCTCCTCACCAAAAACCGCCTGCGCACTCTTCATATGTGCGATCGTCTCGATGATATTGACATCTGCTCCCAGAGCACCTTCCAGTACATCGGCTGCATATCCCGTCGCACCCATCCCCTTGATACGATAGTGGCCTTCTGTATCAGTAGCATGGATCTGTTCCAGCAGCTCGATCGTGTCCTGGATGGGATTGCCTTTGGAGAGCTGATAGACTTTGAGAAGCAGCCTGCCCTCCTCATCTACCAACACTGCCTTGGAGGAGGTAGAACCACCATCAATACCCAGATAGCAGTCCGTCTCCTCATGCAGCAGCACAGGCTCAAAAGGCGCCAATGCATAGGCATCCTTAAATGCCTCAAGCTCCTGACTGCTCTGCACCAAAGGCAGATCAATACTGCTGCCTGCCTGTATCCCTCCGGACTCCACCAGTGTACGCAACTGCAGCAACCCTCCAAAGGTATCCGTATGATTTGCCTCTCCTTCTCCAAAGATCACTGCACCCAATGCGGCATAATATTGGGCATTTTCAGGTACGATGACCAGTGACTCGAGCGACTCGGGATCATAAGTGACCCCCCGCTCATCCCACAGCTGTGCGATACGCTCCCGCCATGCCTCCTGCAAAAAGGGAAGATAGGTATTGGGGCCTCCCAACAGCAGTACTTTGGGCATCAAAGTATTTCCCCGTGTGAGCAGCGTAAGGTTCTGCATCACGATCGCGTCTGCCAGAGAGTTGATGATCTCATCAGCAGGAATAGAGCTCTTGACCAGATTGACGATATCTGTCTCAGCGAAGACACCACATTTGGCAGCCACATGATGTAGCTTTGCACTGCTATAGTGCAGCTGCTGCAGGGCTTCCAGATCCAGACCTACTTTCATCGTGCACTTCTCGATCGTAGCTCCCGTACCCGAAGCACATTTATCATTCATGGCAGTAGTGACCGTTTTTTTGCCATCCTCCCCTTCTTTGAAGTGGATGACCTTGGCATCCTGCCCGCCCAGCTCCACCACCGATCTGACATCGGGATAAAGCTGCTCAACTGCCAGTACAACCGCATTGACCTCCTGTACAAAACGCGCCTTGAGTGTCGGTGCGATACGCGAGGCGCCGGAGCCCGTGATATAGACCCGTTCTATCGAGGCAAAGGGTACAGGATGCTCTTGTGAAAGTGTCTCCAGCAGCTGCAACAGCTTGGCTGCTTGTTTGGTATCATGGGGAGTGTAGGCTTTGGCAATGATCCTAAATGCAGCATCACACAGTACATATTTGACTGTGGTAGAGCCTACATCTATCCCTAATGCGTACGTTGCCATCGCATTGCTTTACGCGTACTTGTCCATGCCCAAAGCACCCAGAAGATACCCAGGAGAATAAAGGGTATACTCAAGAGCTGTCCGACAGTAAAAGGAAGTGCTGTTGCATAGTCAGCCTGCTCTGTCTTGGTATATTCCAAAAGGAATCTTGCGCTAAAAAGCAAGACCAGAAAAACACCCGGAAGTATCTTGCTGGCAAAAGCAAAAGAGCTACGGCGGTAGAGCCAGATCAATATGCCCAGTATCACAAAGTAAGCGGCAGCCTCATACAGCTGCACCGGGTGTCTTGGAAGGTTGTCAATCCTGCTAAAAACAATCGCCCAGGGCTTATCCGTCGGAAGCCCCAGTATCTCGGAATTGAAAAAGTTTCCGATGCGTACAAAGGCTGCTGTGACCATTCCTGCCAAAGTTGCACGAGAAAGCATCCACAAATAGCTCTCTTTGTAGCGTCTGGCAAACAGATAGAGTGCCACGATCACACCCAGCATCCCTCCATGGCTCGCCAATCCGCCCTTCCAGACATAGAGTATTTCCATCGGATGACTGAGATAATAGTCCGGCTCATAGGCAAAACAGTGCATGAGACGTGCACCCACCACTGCACCGACGATCACATAGAGCAGAAAGTTATCCAGCACTGCAGGGTCTTTGCCCTCTCTACGATATACCCACTGCATGATCGAAAGCCCGACGAAGAAGGAAGCAACGAACAATACACCATACCAGCGTAGCTGAATGGCACCAAATTTAAAAATATTGGGATCGATATTCCAAACAAAATGTTCCATGCGCCTATACCTTTAGCTTAATTCGGAGTATTATACTCTTCTTTTATTAACCCCTGTTATTCGTTTATCTTTTCTTTGATCTCTCTGGCGATCTGTGCAATCTTGGCGATCTTTTGCGTATGATTCAGCAGATCATCCAGCAATACCTTGACAAAAGCTGAGCCAACGATCACACCATCCACCCCTTCTGCCTTCTCTTTGGCTGTATGCTGGTCTACACCAAAACCCACATAGACCGGGGTCTGCGTATGTGCTTTGATCTCTGCAATGATCGGCTGAAGATCCTCACTTTTTCCTGTCCCCGTGATACCGGCATAGGCCACCAGATAGATGAATTTTCTCGCCTCGGCCGTGATCTGTGCGATCCGTGCTGCGGAATCTGTCGGGGCGACAAAGTCAATAAGACTCAACCCCGCTTCCTCGATCATGGGTTTGTAAGGCGCTGCTTCTTCAAAAGGCAAATCAGGGATGATAAATCCATTGACTCCGCTCTGCTTGGCTTCTGCGATAAAATGTGCCATTCCTTTGTGGTAAAAAGGATTGAAATAACCCATCCATAGCGTATCGACCACCGGTGCGATCTCACGGGAGACCTCAAACAGGTGCGCCAGCTTGAACCCACCCTTCAATGCATGCAGATTGGCCTGTTCGATCACTGGACCATCGGCCACCGGATCAGAAAATGGCATTCCCAATTCCAAAGTATCTACCCCAGCTTCAGCCATTGCCATTGCCAGATCTACCGTAAAGTATCTATCGGGAAATCCCGTAGTGATATAGCCTACCAGTTTTTTCATATGGACTCTTTGTTAATATAGTGTCGATATTATACATTTTTTAGATAAAATGGGAAATAAATTTTTAAAGAGTGAAATCATGAGCATACAGACACCTAGAATAGAAAAAAAAGTCACAGTCAAAACACTGCAAAAGCTTAAAGGCAAAGAGCCTATCACTATGATCACTGCCTATGATGCGCTCTTCGCACAGCTTTTTAACGGAGAAGTAGAGATGATCCTGGTCGGAGACAGTCTCAATATGAGCTTTTTCGGCAAAGAGGATACGCTCTCTGCCACGATGGATCAGATGATCTACCATACCCAGGCTGTCTGCAATGGTGCCACACTTCCGCTGATCGTCTTTGATATGCCTTTTGGTACCTACACGAACAAAGAACAGGCACTCGCCAATGCTGTTCGTGTCTACCGCGAGACCGATGCTCAAGCGATCAAGATCGAAGGTGGTAGAGAGAAAGAGGAGATCGTCAAGCACCTCACTGCCAATGGTATCGCTGTCATCACCCATATCGGACTCATGCCCCAATCCGTACGGGCAGAGGGTGGCTACAGGATACAGGGGAAAAGTGAAGAAGATATCCAAAGGCTCATTGAAGATGCCAAAATCCTTGAGCGTGCCGGTGCGTTTGCCATGCTTCTGGAGGGGATGAAAGCAGAAGCTGCCACCCGCATCACCGACATACTCTCTATCCCTACCATAGGTATCGGTGCAGGCGTCGGTACAGATGGTCAGGTACTGGTCTGGAGTGACATGTTCGGTTTCTTTGAGGCCTTTAAGCCCAAGTTTGTCAAAGAGTACTGCGATGGAGCCACACTCATCCGAAAAGGACTTCAGCAGTACCGAGATGAAGTCAAAGCAAGGGAGTTTCCAGATGACAACTACTCCTATTAGTAAACTATTCACTCGATCTCACGGAGGTCGCTAGTGGAACGTATCGTAGAGATCGAACGCTTCGACAATGAGGTCAGCTACGAGGTCAGCCTGCGCCCAAGCTCATGGGATGAGTATATCGGACAGGAAAAGATCAAAAAAAACCTCAAAGTCTTTATCGAAGCCAGCAAGCGTAGAGAGGAAGCACTCGATCATATCCTCTTTTTCGGCCCTCCAGGGCTAGGAAAAACCACCCTCGCCAATATCATCTCAACCCAGATGGAAGCCAATATCAAAACCACTGCGGCACCCATGATAGAAAAAGCAGGCGACTTGGCAGCCTTGTTGACCAATATCGAAGAGGGGGACATCCTCTTCATTGATGAAATTCACCGCATGAGTCCGGCGATCGAAGAAATCCTCTATCCTGCTATGGAGGATTTTAGACTTGATATCATTATCGGCAGCGGACCGGCAGCACAGACGGTCAAGATCGACTTGCCACGCTTCACACTCATTGGTGCCACCACCAGAGCCGGCATGCTCTCCAATCCTCTGCGAGAACGGTTCGGCATGCACTTTCGTATGCAGTTCTACTCTCCTGCTGAGCTGGCAACCATCATCCAGCAAGCATCCCACAAACTGGAAAAAGTAGCAGATACACATGCTGCCAAGGAGATCTCCGGCAGAAGCAGAGGTACCCCAAGGATCGCGCTGAGACTGCTAAAGAGGGTGCGGGATTTTGCAGAGGTGATGGATGAGGAGCAGATCGACCTGAAGCGAGCCAAGTTTGCCTTGGATGAGCTGGGCGTTAATGATATCGGGTTTGACGAGCAGGATATCCAATTGCTGGAGCTTCTGATCACTGCCAAAGGCAAACCTATGGGACTCAGTACTATCGGTGCTGCACTGAGTGAGGATGAGGGTACAATAGAGGATGTGCTTGAGCCTTACCTCATCGCCAATGGCTATATTGAGCGTACTGCACGAGGGCGGATCGCCACCGCCAAGAGCTATGAGCTCTTCCGCCTCACCCCACCGTCTCCAAAAGAAACTGAAGGAGCACTTTTTGAATAAAAAGTACTCCTCTGCGCTGCTAAGCAAAGCTTTAGTGAAAGGAATCTTCAGGGGGCTTTGCCCTCTGAAGAGGAGACCAACAATAGGAGCACTTTTTGAATAAAGCATCTCCTTTTGTATTGATACTGTTTGCCTTGGCACTCCTCGCTGCCTACTCTATCTACGCACCATTTTTGCTGCCCATTACCGTAGCGGCACTTATGGTCATGGCAACCTTCAACCTGACACATTATTTTGTACAGAAATTCCACTCCAGCAAGCTGGCGACACTTATTATGGTCATCCTTTTGATTATGCTTATTTTGGCACCTATCGTCTATGCTGCGACTTCCGGTGTAGGCTATCTCAGCGAGCTGGATCAGGAAACCATCCGACTCATCGTCACCAAAGCCAAGGAACTCGTCAAAGATATCCCCTATCTCAACGACTGGGCAAACGAATATCTAAAAACAGAAAAGATCACTCCTTACCTCAAAGATATCTCTCTTTATATCACAAGAATGGGAAGCGTGGGACTGGGTTTCCTAAAAGATGTCCTGCTGGTGATCATCTTTTATGCTGTGATCAACTACTACAGTGACAAATTCTTTGAGTTGCTCAAGGCACTCATCCCTGTCTCCAAAGCCAAAAGCACCCAAATGCTCAACGAGGTCTCTTCTACCATGGAGGTCGTTTTCTACTCCATTATTGTGACAGCAATCTTTGAAGGGCTTTTGTTTGGGTTTTTTGTGAGCTATTTTGGATTTAATGGGCTACTCTTTGGGGTCCTTTATGGCTTTGCATCATTGATCCCGATCGTAGGTGGAGCGATCCTCTGGGTACCACTCTCCCTGTTTGCCTGGAGTGAGATCAGCTCCAATGCTGCGATTGCAATCGCACTCTACTCTGTGATCATGATCTCGATTATTGCAGATACCTTTATCAAGCCGATCATCATCAAAGTGATCAAAGAAGACCTGCTGCACAACAGTACCAGTATCGGTGAGCTGATCATCTTCTTCTCGATCCTGGCAGGCATGACCAGCTATGGATTCTGGGGAGCAATCATCGGACCGGCGATCACCACCTTCCTTTTTGCCACCAGCAAGATTTATATAGAATACAACCAGGCAGCCAGAGACCGAGTCGAGAACGGTGCCTAGTCGGCTGTCAGACTATCTGATTGAAGCGAAAGATTCAATCCTTTAGACCTCTTTTGAGTTTAACGTAACAGGGCAGAAAATAGGGGTAAAAGCGTATATTTTACAGCCTATCAAATATTACCGCACCAACTGTCTCCTAGAACTTTCTCCAGAAACTTTTGGAGAACAACATGACAACTGTATAAAACTCCAAACGTCCGAGTATCATGAAAAAGGACATGACGATCTTGTCCATATCCGTAAAAAAATGATAATTTTCTATGGCACCTACCTGTGCAAACCCCGGCCCGATATTGCCCACCATAGAGATCGCCGCACTCAATGATGTCATCAAATCATATCCTCCTGCATAGAGATAGGCGGTAAGTAGCAGATTACTCACGATAAACAAAAATGCAAATCCGGTAATCACCCCCAGCGTATCATAGGTGATACGATTGCCATCTACATACAAAGAGGTGATTGCCTTGGGATGCAAGAGTCGCCTTGTCTGATACATCATGTTCTTGAGCAAGACGACATAACGACTGACCTTGAAGCCTCCGGCAGTTGAACCTGCATTCCCTCCTATCAGCATGGCCAACAGGATGAGTACTATGGCAGTCACCCCCCAGAGCTCATAATTGACAGAAACAAATCCTGTGGTTGTCAAGATAGAGGCAATCGTAAAAAACGCATGGGTCGCACTGTCAAACACACCATCATGGCTGGTGTGGTAGTGCGTATAGGTAAGTCCTATACTCAATAGAAAAAAAACTATAATGTACCATTTCGTCTCTTCTGTTTTGTATCCTGAAACATTACCCTTGAGGAGCTTGACATGTGCAAGAAAATTGATCCCTGCCAGCAACATAAAGACTATGGTCGTCCAGAGTATCAGGGGCGAATCTGCCCAAAATGCCATCGAATTGTTTTTGGTAGAGAACCCTCCTGTAGACATCGTAGAAAAAGCATGATTGAGTGCATCAAACAAGCTCATCCCCTCTGCCCACAAAAGCAGCATATCAATCACCGTCAAGAGAAGGTAAACTCCCCATATCTTCACTGCGGTATCTTTGATCTTTGCACTCATCTTGTCCAGTCTTGTGCCGGTTGATTCTGCCTTGAAGAGCGCCATAGATCCCGTGGGATTGATCAGAGACAAGAGCCCTACACCCAGAACGATAATACCCATACCTCCCAGCCAATGCATAAGGCTACGCAAGAGTAAAATATGTTTGGGAAGATCCTCTATATCCCCATATATGGTGGCTCCCGTTGTTGTAAAACCACTGACTGACTCAAAAAAACCGTCTACAAAACCCACATGGGTAGACAGCATGAGCGGTATCGCACCCAAGACACCCAGAAGTACCCAGATGAGATTCACTGTCAGTATTGCATCTTTGATCCGCAACTTGACCTGATGGCGCAAAAGTACAACAAAAAGAAGGAGACACACCATAAAAAGCGTGATATCAAAAAGCATAAATGCATTGATATTCTCATGGAGAAATAACCCGACAAAAAGTGGTAAGGCAAAAAAAGCCGAGATAAACATACCGATCAGGGCAATCACCTTGGTGATGTTTTTTAGAGTGAGGAGATCCACTGATATGCCTCTTTTTCTTCTTCTTTGCTTGTGATGAGAAAGAGGGTGTCCTCTTCATCTGGTATGGTCTCCGGTGTCACCGTCTGCAAGTCTCCTTCATGCTCGATAAACAACACCCCTGATCCCTGATAGACACTTCCCACGGACTGACCTGCTAAAGTACACAGAGGCTCAATCTTTCTATGCAGTACGATTCCTTTGCCTCCACAAAAATGTTTTGCCTCTATGGTTCCCCGTGCAGAGAGGCTCTCCAATATGGCATAGTAGGCACTGATGCGCGGCCCTCTGGCTACAATGATACCCAGCTGGTGCATAAGCGCATAATATTTTGCATCGTTATTGATCGCTACTACCTTGGGAATATCATACTCTTTGGCCTGGAGCGCACGAATAATATTGGACTCATCCTGCGTGCCAGCCATGATCACCATATCTGCACTCACCAGGTTTTCTTCCTCATAGAGAATACCCTCATCGTAGCTGCTGTTGATGATAAGCGCCTTCTCCTGCAGTGCCTCAGAGGCACTTTTACAGTAGGCGATATCTTTTTCTACCAGCTTGACATGGATACCTTCATTGATCAAGACTCTGGCAATCTCTACCCCCAGTGTCCTCGCACCGAAAATAACTGCATTTTTGATCTTTTCCGGCATATGTAGATCCAACTCACCATACAAAATATCCAGTATACCATTATCTCCAAGAAAATAAAGCAGGTCACCGTGCTTGATCACCTCCTCTTTGGAGGGGACAAAAAGTTGCTTGTCTCTCTCAATCCCTACAATTTTGATTCTTTCATTCTCAAAAAGCTCTACGCGTTTCTCTTCATGTTTCGGATTATCGACCTTGATGGAGATAAGCTGGCTCTGTGCCTTTGAAAAGCTTTTGACATTATTGGCTTCGGGGTGCTTCAGCAGTGTCCGTATCTTTTCAGCAGCGATCTGAAAGGGAAAGACTCTTTCGAGATTACCAAAGCTGGAAAGTGTCCGGCTTTCTGCAAAATAGCTGTTTCGCAATCGAATGATTTTTTTCTCCACAGTGATGTGATCATCAATCAAAAGTGTCGAGATCAGATTGGCCTCATCACTGTCGCTCACTGCGATAAATACCTCTATTTCTGCATCCAGAAGTGCTGCATAGGTGAGTGGATTTTCGATGTTGCCGTGCACAGGATAGATGTCTATCAGCTCTTGGAGCCTCTCCAATGCTTCGGCATTCTGATCGATGACGGTTACGTGGTGTTCTCCAGAGAGTGATCGGGCGAGCTCAAACCCGACTTTACCTGCACCTGCAATAATAATCTTCATCTTTAGGCTACTTCAAACGATCTGCACAGGCATTGGCATTCCCATTTCGGGGAGCATCGTTTGGGGCAGAAATACACTGCGTGTTGCATCCAGCAAGCATCATTGGCATGACAGCCAAATATAGATATTCCATACATATCTCCTCGTTGGGAATTATATCACACATTTGGCTTTATATTAGGTGATACCAAATTCAATGCATTTAATTTGGTATCATATCGCACCCTCATCGATCATGGAGTCTGCTACTTTTCTAAATCCTGCGATATTGGCACCCATCACGAGATTTCCTTCGTCCCCAAACTCAACAGAGGTATCATAGGCTGCATCAAAAATATTTTTCATGATCTTGTGGAGTTTGCCATCTACTTCTTCAAAAGTCCAGCGTTCCATACTGGCATTTTGGCTCATCTCCAGCTGACTGACTGCGACACCTCCTGCATTGGCTGCTTTTGCCGGCCCGAACAGCATCCCGTTTGACTTCATATAAGCTATAGCCTCCAATGTGGATGGCATATTAGCCCCCTCATTGATCAGTTTACATCCATTTGCATGCAATGCCTTCGCATCTTCTAGATTGAGTTCATTCTGTGTAGCACTTGGGAATGCAATATCACACGGTACATCCCATACTGCATTTCTGTCTTCCGGATAGGCACTCACAGGTGTATAGACTGCATCAGGATGTAGTGCTGCATACGCTTCAAGAGATTTTCTCTCTACTTCTTTAATGGTACGGAGTGTTTCAACATCAATACCTTTTTCCTGATAGACCATACCCCTACTGTCACTACAGGTGACAGGTATGGCACCTACTTCTTTCAGTTTCTTTATCGTATAGGTTGCTACATTACCAGATCCGGATACCGTACATTTCATACCCTGGATATCCAAACCGTTTTTAGCCAGTAGATTCTGTGCAAAGTAGACAGAACCATATCCAGTCGCCTCCGTACGGGTCAATGATCCACCCCAGTTAAGCCCTTTTCCTGTCAAAACACCTTCAAAAGAACCTGTGATCTTTTTAAACTGTCCATAGAGATAGCCTATCTCCCTGGCACCCACACCGATATCTCCTGCAGGGATATCTTTGGTCTCACCGATATGTCTGTAGAGTTCTGTCATAAATGCTTGACAGAAACGCATGACCTCGTTGTTACTTTTGCCTTTGGGGTCAAAGTTGCTTCCACCTTTACCTCCGCCTATCTGCAGTCCTGTAAGTGAATTTTTGAAGATCTGCTCGAAGCCCAGGAATTTGATGATACCCAAAGTGACAGAGGGGTGATATCTCAGTCCACCCTTGTAAGGCCCTATCGCTGAGTTGAACTGTACTCTATAACCAAAGTTTGTCTGCACCTTCCCTTCATCATCGACCCAGCTTACGCGAAATATCATACTGCGTTCCGGGATCACTATCCTCTCAAGGATACCATTTTCTTCATATTTCGGCTCGTTCTCCAAAAGCGGTATCAGGCTGTACAATACTTCCTCTGCTGCCTGATAAAACTCATCCTGCCCAGGTGAACTCTCTTTGATCCCCGCCAACACTCTCTCTACATAATTTGCACTCATTTTTTTACCTTTTTAGAAGTCTATTGGATCCATCATCATATGAATCCAACAGACTGCTAAGCAAAGGGTGGAAACCCTGTTGCGTCACAAGTTCTATCACCCAAATTATAACCTAAAAATGGGATGTTTTAGTCTTTTTTTTCATGCAATTTATTGATGAGTTACATCAGGAATATATGACTATTTTTTGCTCTATGGTCTATAAAAGTGATAGTTCGTAGGGTGGGATTGCCATCCCACACTAAGGGGAAATCTGAAAGCAGTCACTTTTTCACCGTAAGGGCTGAAATATTTATATGGCTTGAAACGATATATGCATTCCTATCGAGGCGATGGGAACAAAAAAGATTATTTCTGAGTTTGATTAGCAGTAGATCTATATTCTGAAAATTCTTTTAGCTTTTTTTCAACAATAACATCAGAATTTGGTATTTTTTTTGATTTTTCTATGGTTTCTTGTTTTAGTTCTTCTACCCGCTTCATGGCATCTTGCATAAATTTCTTATTATGTGTCAAAGTTTTCTCCTATTAAATTTTTTAATGTTTCAGTAGTACGTATCAAAGCGATAAGCCCTGCTATCAGTCACAAGGTCATCTCTCATCTCTTCAATAGTCATCATGATGAGATGAGCATAGGCAAGACCTTTGTAGGCTATACCCTCAAAGCATATGCTTATGAGATTGCTGTGCTTCGCAAAGAACTCAAGAACAAACCAGCACATAAAGTGAAGTTCAACCAAACATGGGGGATCGATCTGACCTTTGTGGATCAACAGCCTATCCTTGGGGTCATAGAGCATCACTCTAGGAGAGTGCTAGAGCTCATCCCTCTGAGACAGAAGAGCTCTGTTGCTATACTGCTAGCTCTGCTACAAACACTCAAACACTATCCAGCACCCAAGCAGATACGTACAGACAATGAGAGCTGTTTTACTTCTAGGCTCATGCGGTTTGGGTTATGGTTCATGGGGATTAGGCATCAGAGGATTGATAAGAACAGTCCTTGGCAAAACGGTAGGATAGAGAGATTCTTTGGGACATTCAAAACCAACCTCTCTCTACTCCCAGAAACCCAGAACCAAGACCTGCACTATCTCTCACAGAGTTTTATGTGGTGGTATAACCATATCCGTCCTCATATGAACTTGGCGTATCAGGCTCCTGCTGATGTGTATGCTCAGAGGATAGACGAGATGAGGAGGAGTGATGAGTAGTGAACAATTAAACACTATGAACTTTTTTTGATTGACCAAAGGTTTGACAGGAGAGCTATGCAAACTTGTGTAAAATTTGTTGCGTTTTTACACTTTTGGTAAATATTGGAGTGGTTTTTAGAGGATATTTTGCAAGAAAAGTTAGAAAAACAGGTGAAATATTTGAAAATTCACCTGTTTTTTAGTGGAGTGGTGTTTCGGTCGTTTTGGGCAGGACACCAAAGGTTTGACAGGAGAGCTATGCAAACTTGTGTAAAATTTGTTGCGTTTTTACACTTTTGGTAAATATTGGAGTGTTTTTTAGAGGATATTTTGCAAGAAAAGTTAGAAAAACAGGTGAAATATTTGAAAATTCACCTGTTTTTTAGTGGAGTGGTGTTTCGATCGTTTCGGGCAGGACAACACCAATTATTTGCATAATATTCTAGAAAAACATGAAAGCTATTCCATTGAGGAAGAATTTCACCATTTTTAAATTTCTCTATGTCGTTTTTATTTTCTATATTATATATTTTATTATTTTCTTGATCATAAATCCAAAAATACTGATAGTTTTTGTTTAAAATTTTATTGGGATTATATATAAATTTCGAGGTTTTTTCAATTAATATAAATGAAGTATCTATACCATATCGGTCAACACCTAGTGTTTCAAACCATATTCTATGATATGCTTTTTGTTGCTGAACGGTACCTAGTGATTGAATATCTTGAGTTATATCAAAAATATTTACTTGATCCTCTTCTTTTGCTTGATGACCAAGATATGCTTTGTATAATACAATTCCATTTGACATTTGACGACTCATTGCAGAAGGAAAACAGTCAATCCTTGACCCATTAATGAGTGGTATTATTGGGAATATTTCTAATCTGATTGTTGCAAGTGCCTCGAAACAATCAGTGCTCTCCACATTTATCTTTTTAGAAATAAAAGAAAGATTCAACTTACAAGTCCCATTCTCATTAATATTGTATTCTAAGATTCCATCATAAATTTTACCACTATTAATGTCTACCAACGATATATCAATATCTTCCTTATGCATTATTTTTCCTTTTTAATAGGTTGGTAGTTAGGATTTAGCTCATACTTAATTGGTGTACCATTTTCATGTAATTTTATTCTTCCTCGAATATGTTCTTTTGGGATATTGCTTGGAATAGCTACCTCAAACTCATATGGATGGGGTGATTTTGATCCTAACTCAGTATTAATATTTTTTGTACCTATTCTATCATCTATTATGTATACGTACCCTGGTTTAGTCCGATCAGCAGTTCCAAATTTTTGACCAACCCTCTCTACTGATGTCGTGGAGATATAGTTACTGGCAGGATTATTACTGTCAATGGCATGAAGTTTCAAATCATTACTATTTCCTTTAGATGTGAAACCAGTATCAAAGGCATTTTCATAAGAATCACCTCTATACACATATTCTCCTGTACGAGGGTCTCTAGCGATACTACTCTCAGGCACCTCCACACTCTTACCACCCTCCAACTCCACCCTGACCTTACCACCCTTGATTCTAGTGATGGTTTTGATAGTGCCTTTGGTGACTACAGCAGCAGCGATACCTCCGTAGGCTTCTCCTCTATGTTGTGCGGCACTCTCATCATCTCCCATCATGGCATCTAGTTGGGCTTTATCTTCCAGCTCTGCAACATGTGCTCCAGCTGCTTGTCCACTGTCTAGAGGATGAATGATGGCTTCACCTGTTGCTTGAAGTGTACCGAGAGGATCATTGTAGAGTGCATTGCCTAGGTCTTTAATAGGTTGAACAGCTCCTGAGACATAGTCTCCTGCTGAGGCTCCTTTGCCAGTGCCTAGATTGAGATTCTCTTTGTAGAAGTCTTTGTTGTCTTTGAAGCCTTGCATATTGCCATATCTATCATCTCTCTGTGCTTGTGTCGCCTCAAATCCATGGGTTGATACTAGATTGCCTTGACCATCTTTATAGCTAAAGAGTTGGCTATCTCCGTAGTTGTCTTTGATAAACTCCTCGGCTTCGATGACATGGAGGTTGGTTGTTTGACCATCTGCATCCATACCACCTACTCTTTGGCTAAAGCTACTGTCTACTAGAGAGATACCGCCTTTGGCTAGGTATTGTTCTGCTTGGGCTAGCTGTTGGGGAGTAGGATTGGCTCCATAGAGCTCTATGGCAAAGGCTTGGATATTGGCTTTGTCTTTGAGCCACGCTATCTCCCTCTGATGCAACTGCCGATTATACTTCTCCCCATCCAACCCTACACTAGCACCAGTCCCACCACCTGCTATGGCTCCTACTAGGGCAGAGACACTCTGTTGTGTGGCATCGTTGGCGTCTGCTGTGGCAGGTCTAGCTGCTTCTGCGGCTCCAGCGCCTAGGGCTCCTCCTAAAGCATCGCCATTGCCTACTGCTGCTACGACTGCTCCCATGGCTGCATGAGCCAAGGTCTTCTCTACACTGCCATCCTCCCAGCCCTCTTTCATCGCTAGGTCTCCTACGGCTTTGAAGCCATCTTTGGAGATATCCTCTGAGAGTCCTTTGCGGATATCTAGGACTTCGGTGTTGATCTCTGTCATGGTGTAGCTGGCGTGCTCTGTGTCACGGCTTATCTTTGAGGTATCTTCTGTTTGCTTGTCTTTGTCAGTGATGTTTATGACTGTATTCTCTGCTATGGCGGTATGGGTGGTACTGCTCTTGTCTACATCTTGGGGGAGTCCTATGTTGGGACTGATGCCATTGTCTTTGGCTTTGTCAGGAGAGGTGGAGTGGGTGTAGCTCGCTCCTATACTCATGGAGTTGTAGTCTGCTCTGTTGTGTATATCCTCAGTGGTGAGTGTGGCTGTCGTGATACTGGTGGCTGTCTCTCCCTCTATGAGGGCACCTGCTAGGTGGGTGTTGCCTTTGGTATCTATGTTGAGTGTA
>Ga0256827_10001115_pt1 | contig 16981 bp, 11 predicted proteins | sample CV84metaG_FD_185977 | JGI IMG/M metagenome (GOLD analysis project Ga0256827, IMG submission 185977) | Hydrothermal vent microbial communities from East Pacific Rise, Pacific Ocean - CV84 | ecosystem: Environmental > Aquatic > Marine > Hydrothermal vents | place: Pacific Ocean: East Pacific Rise... | reverse complement strand
TTGAATGATGATAAATTAGCACCATACATAGCAGGTTCTGTTGCTCATCAAACAGGTGTGTGGGCTGTTCAAAATTTTGAAGAATTCGCATATAAAGCTCTCGCATGTCCTTATTTTTCATCAATGGGTATGGTTAGTGGTGAAATGGTCTCATTAGCGGAAAATAGAAGAGATTTTCATTGTATTATTGATACTCCTGATATTAATGCACAATCAGTAGTTAATTGGAGAACAAGCGGCAATCATAATTCAAAATTCGAATCAATATATTTCCCTTGGTTAATGAAACTAGATTCATATACTAAAAAAGTAGTTTCTGTGCCACCAACCGGTTCGGTACTACAATCTATGGCATTAACACAGAAGAATGGTAAAATTTGTGATGCTCCTGCAGGTACAATCAGAGGAGTTATTTTTGATGCTGTAGCAATATCGAAAGATATCAAATTATCACAAGTGATGAGAGATAGATTATATGCGATGGGTATCAATCCAATTATTAAAGGGTTGACTACAGGTATTAGTATTATGGGTCAAAAAACCACATATGCAAAAACATCACCTATGCAAAAAGTAGGAACTATGATTATGATTGAACAAATAGTTAGAGATTTATCTATGGCTGGTAAAAATTATCTATTTGATTTAAGTATCCCAAGCTTATGGAATAAAATACAAAATGATTTCCAATCTTATTTGAATTTATATGTTTCAAATAGTTGTTTGGCAGAAGCGACAGCTGATGTTAGTGCAGCTTATAATCCACCGATTGTATTAGCTCAGTCTAAATTAAATGCGTTGGTAGCGATTAAACCGAGTCCTTACATGGAAAACTTAATAATCCCAATCAGTGTTGGTTAAGATTAGTTTGAAATTGGTCGCTTAATTATATAGTGACCAATTTCAACTAAATAATATGTAAAGTGACTATAACTATTTAAAAAGATAAAGTTATGACAAATATAAGTACAAAAGAATTTTTAAAACTCTTCCCAAAAGCAAACCTAAATATAGAAAATCGGAATATAGATTCAACTCTTAAACGATTCATCATAAAATTTAATCATAAATTGGATAAATCCTGGCAAACAGTTGGAAAATATTTGAGAATATTTTTTAAAGAACAAGAGTTAGAATTAAAAGGTAAGAACAATATGGATTATTTGTATTGGGAAACAAGAGGTTGGGATAATCCAAAACAAATAGTTTCGAATGAAGTTGCGAAAAATTTTTCAAAAGTATCTTCAAAATTTTATGAAACTCGAGGTTTCTCTTCAGACGAAGCGAAAGTAAAAGCGGAGCGCTTTTACTATGACAAAATTAAAGGTAAACGACTACTACCAACCCAATTAAATTATTATATTCAAAAAGGTCAATCACCAGAAGAAGCGAAATATTCTCTAAAAGTTGAACAAACAAAAAGGTCGGCTAAACTTGTAGCTAAGGAAAAAGTCAAACCTGAATTAAAAAGAGAGAGATTATGGAATCATATTGAATATTGGTTGTCTAAAGGTTACTCGGAAGAACAGAGTTATCAACTTATGTCTGAAAAATTCAAAGAAAGAAACTTACAAACTTTTAAGAACTTAGTTGAAAAAAATATATCCAAAGGTATGAATAAAACCCAAGCTACAGAACAAGCTACTAAACATTACAAATCTAAAGCCAAAAAAACAATGCAAACCAGGATAAAAAATAAATCATTTGGTTGGTATAAAGCGTCTAAACAATCATTGGATTTTTTTAAACCTCTTATGGATTATCTTGATGAAGAGAATATAGAATATTATGTAGGTGATGATGAACATCAAGAATATTTCATAGCAAAAGGTTCGGACTATTTTTATTCATATGATTTTTGTATTCCTTCAAAAAAAATTATATTTGAATATAATGGTGAACATGTTCATCCTAATCCAAAAATGACGGTAGAAGAGTGGAAAAACTGGAAACATTGTTGGACTAAAGAGAATGCGGACGAGTGTAGAAAAAAAGAAGATAGAAAAATAAAAGTTGCAGAAGAAAGAGGATTTACAGTTATTGAAATATATGAAAGTGATGAAATTAGTTCAATTGAACTAATTTCAAAAAGTTAATCTAATACATCATTTTCTTTTTTTCGCTGTATAATTAATTGTTCTATCCAAAACCCTCTTTCTTTAGGAGACATAAATAATATTTCGTTCCGCTGCATATGCATGTGATATGATAAAGACCAAATTTCATATAAAATATTATCTTTCTCAGTTTTTAGGTTTTCGAGGATTGAAATGATTATTTCTTTTTTAAATGATTTCAATCCTCTTCTGAGAAAAAATTTGTAAGGTCAACCACAACTTCTGTTTCTTCTTTTAAGCCACATTTAGAACATTTAACATTGACATCTAACATAGCACCTATATCATTTATATTGGTAAAATTATCAATGATAATTTTAAAATCTTTCGGATTCATTTCTTCAATCCATTGAGCAATAAAACCTTTATCAATTACCTCTTGATTATTACCATTATTAATTACATTCACTTTTTGAATACAACTAACAATTTTATCTAATTGTTCTGATACTTCATCATCGTTCGCCTTTTGAATATCTATCGATTCTTGAAAAATTAAGGGTGTCATTGTTATTTCAAAATTTTTATGTTTAAATGTTAAATCATCTATATTTTCTAACGTTTTTATTGGTAGTGTATTATAATCTATGGATTGTTCATTTGATGTTTTGCATTCTGAACAGGTCCAAGATATTGTAGTCATTTTCCCGTATGTTAGTATTCTTGATTGTAAAAGTAAAAATTCAACATCTGCCCTAATTAGTAATTCTGGTTTTTTTAAACCTAACACTACATTTTGAAGAATGATCATTGGTGTTTTTAATTCCTCTGTTAAATATTCATCAGTCCACAATAATTCATCTTTTGTTGTTAATGATCGTATTTGAACAGCTCCCACATTTAATGTATTTTCTTCAAAAATATCTGGATGATTATCATTGTATGGAAATCCTTTAGATGGTAATTCAACTTTAATATAAACTGGTTCATAGCTTTGTAATAATGGATTAACTTGACTCATATATTATTCCTTTTTTAAATCTATTTATGAAAAAAAAACTATAAATAAAATAAATAGTGATATAATAAATGATTCTTGATAGGAGATAAAATGAATTTTGTTGAATTGGTTGAAATGACCGAACAGTTAGAAACTACATTAAATGTATTGAATGAAAAACAAATAGGTTTTTTTAAAAAAATATTAGAAGAAGGTAATGAAATTGAATTCGACATTCTACATTCTGTTGACTTATTAGTAGAGTATGTACAATCATACCAAGATGATGAAATAGATATAATTGTAGAAGCGGTGGATGGATTGGATATATTAACTATATTATTAGAAGAACTACAAAAAAATGCATCTGATAAAGAGTTAGTTTTGAAAGAAAGTAAACAACGAATCGATGATATTGAATTGGATTTAGAAATTGAAGAAGAATCAGAAACATTCACTTTATTATCTATTGTAACTAATGTATTGACCGAAATGGTTGGAGAAGAAACAGTTGAGAATATGCCTGCTGAAATGGTGTTTGATATCATAAATGAAACTAAAAACTTAGATATTGATATTGTTATTGATGATATGAGCATGATTGAAGTTGTTGAGAATGTGTCAACACAAATAAAAACATCGCTTCAAGAAGGGTTAATTGATTTTGATTCAAGTGATTATGATTGTGAAAGTTTGAAAGAATTTCTAAGTGACTACAGTGATATGGATGATTTATTAGAAGAAATGAAACAAGTTAATGAAGAAGTTTTATCGGAATCAATGGATTTGGATGCTGCTAGATTATTATTGAAATCAAAACAAGCTATGAGTCTTATTGAAACTAAAAAAACACGTTGTAATTCTGGAGACAAATCTTGTATGATTAAAAAAATAAAAGCAGCTAAAAATTATTTTTCAAAAAATAAAACTCGTAGTGGTCATGATATTGCAAAAGATTTCAAGCCTGGTAAATTAACAGGAAAATTAAAAAAACATATATCTGCAGCAGCGGCCGCAGCGAAAAAAAGAAAATTCTCTTATCCTCCAGGATATTTTCAATTTATAATGGTGCCGGCATTGTTAAACAAAATGGGTCACAAAGGCGGACACATTTCATCATCGGATAGAATGGTTAAAAATTAAGAACACTTATGATTATCTATCATAAGCCCCGAATTGATCGAAAATTACAAAAAATTTTTGATCGATTCATCGATTCTACATCAAAGAAAATCCCATTTTATTCAAAATTTCTTAAAACAATTTCGAATGATGAAACTCAACTCTTTTTAGATTATTTTTCTTTTAAAACTAAAACAGATTTGAAAGATATACATAAAAAACTATTACGTTTCAGAAATAATAAAATTAAAAAAATTGAAATCATTATCGATTTGGTGTTTTCTCATAAAGATAAAAAAATATGGAAACAAGAACATGAAATTCTAATCAGGGGGATTGAATTGGGTAATATGTATCAAATTCAATATAAAAAATATAAACATGATCCATACCCTTTAGTTATATTCTTGAATGATTATGACCATAATCATCAAAATTTCCAAGCAATTAATTTACATTATTTACAAATACCATTGAGAAAAGTATTGATTGAAACTATACTGAAAGTTAATTCCAATAGAATTAAACAGAAAAAATCAATGATAGTGACAATGGATATATTGAATAATATAATTCCTATGATTCATATTGTTTTACGTAATTATAAAGCGTCAGAAATTAAAGTTATTGAAAAAATTAATATATCTCAATGGAAAACACACTTAGAAATTGATAAACATTTGATTTCCTATAAATAGTTTAAAAAGTATTGTTAAATAATTGAATTTGTTTTTCAATGAAAAGGTATACATAATGTCATTTTTCAACTCAAATAATCTCAAAACTATTATTGAATGTAAATTAACTGAAACCGAATACACTCTTTTGTCGATATTTCATATTATGGGTATGACCTCATACCGTTCAATTTATAAAAAAGTTTTTATAAGTAAAAGCTCAAAAATTTTAAAAGTTATTAATACAGCTAATATTAAAGCTAAAGAAGGCTATTTAATAGAAGAAGTTTATGTTAAATTTTATAAAAGTAGGTATGAATATATATATATTCCTTATTCAGTATTTTCGCAAGTGAAAGATATAGGGAAGGGTAAATTACAAAATAGTGATTGGTTTAAAACAAATATTGCTATGATGAAACGTTACAACTCATTATTATTTAAAATGAATCCAAAATTATTTGAACGATTGTATAAACAACATTTACAATATTTAAGATAATAGGAGATAAAATGTTTAATAAAACTGTTCCTGGAAACGCTAGACCAGATGATTTTAGAGATACTAAATTACAAGAATTGATGAAACTTATGATTTCGACTGATTTAGAACAACAGAAGAAATTACGAAGAGTTATCGAAGATGGACTTATCGCACCTCAAACATTAAGTAAAAATTTAGATTCGGAATTTGGAAAAGATTTTGCAGTTGGTTTGAAGTCTGATTTTGGAAAATGGAATGATATGTTTAATGATTCTATCAAATCAGAAAAAGAAATTAATGAGAATATGTTATCGTATATACATGATTTAGTTCAAAGTAGTACTACATTGAAACATAATTCACCTGAGTTAGACATCAGAACAGTATTATCGTCATATATCAATGAAACAACAAATGAACCTACGCCGATTAGTGATGTATCTTCAATTTTGGGCTCGGTATCGGAGGATTTTAAAAAGAATTTAAAAAATTTTAAAGTGAAACATACCGATAGTAAAATTAATACCATTGAAATGACTGGTGAATGGGTTGATGAATTTGATGAAATTGTAAATCGTTTAATAATTGAAATAGATAAAAATAATTTATTACTTAAAGATAGTTCTGGTATTGAAAAAAATAATATTTTATCAAAATTATCTATTTTAGATACATTTGAGAAAGCGTTATTAAAAAATGCTCAAAATGAAACATCGATCAAATCAACTGATAGTTTCAAACAACTAGAAGAACATAAGGTAATGAGAGATCAAAGTAATGTGTTTGAAGACATCCACTTTGATATAGAATTAACTGATGATTTTGCAAAACTAATAAAACAAGGATTTAAAACAGCAGCTAATGGGTCGGTTCAAATTGATATAGATAAAAGTGATTTATCAGAACATATTAGTTTGATGAGTGATGTATTAATTCAACAAGAAAATGAATTCCGTGAATTATTGCAACTACAGACGGAAAAACTTGAACAAGAGAAAAAAAACGGAGTGATAAGTACTGAAAGTGTTGAGAGGTTAGAAATTATTTCGGAAGCTATTTCAACGGTAACTAATATTGAACAAGAATTATTAACGAAGTATGAAAGTTTACCATCCGTTTTAAAAGATGTTGATAAAATTAAACCTTTACAAAATCAAGTAAAAAATAATTTATCATTAGCTGCTTTAGATGCTGAAATCAAAAAATCTACTACACTTTTTGGTGTATTGCAGGAATCCAGCAAAAAATTTGCTTCAGGACTTGAAACATTAGATGCAGCAAGTGAAAAAATGGCGGGTGTATTTGATGGTGTGGATGCAGGTATTGGTAGAAATTTTACAGAAGCAAATAATTCAATTTCAAGAATAGGTGAATTATTCTCATCGGTGGGAAAACCTTTAGCTATGTTTGCAGCGACAGCAGCATTAGCTGCAAATGCTATAAAAACATTCCACGAACGATTGGATGTTGATAGATCTTATAATGGTAATGGAGATTTAACCGATACATTAAAAAATATTGAATTGACAACACATTATTCCCCAGAAGAAATGAAACAATTATCTGAAAGTATTTCTGGTACATTTGGAATGTCACTTAATCATAATAGAAAAGATTTAGAAAAAATAGCATTAAAAAAGAGATTGTCAGAAAAAGTTATGGGTAAAGAATATGCCGAGAATCAAATGGAAGCTATGGAATCCTTGAAAGATGTGATGAGTTCGAATAGTCCGATGGCATTAATGGAACACCTTAGTGGTGAAACAAGTGTTTTAGCAAAAACGATGGGTGTTTCGAATAAATTAGCTCTTCAACAAATAAAAGCTATTGCGGAAAACACCAAAGAATTGACTAAAGGAATGTCCCAAGATATTAAATCCCAAATGCAAGATACTATTACAGAACTTACAGTCGGATTGAGAGCTAATATGTCAGAAGAGGCAGCAAATAATTTAGTGAAGGAAACAACAGAGACTGTTCAAGATGATGAAAAAAAATCAGCAACAATATCAAGAGTAAATAATATATCAAAAATTCCCGGTTTTGATAAAGCTCAGAAATTTTTACAATCTCAATTATCCATGATGGGGGAGACACAAACATCATCAACTAAACTTATGTCAAAACAATGGAAAAACATGGATACCGATGAGAGAAAAAGAGCGGTAAGAATACAAGCAGCTTATTTACAGGTTGAAAAAATTGCAAAAATGGAAGCTGCTGATAAAAAAGATTCAGCCACAACCACTTCTGAACGAGTACATGCACAAAATATGCAAAATGTTGTTCAGGATGGTTCTTCATCTGAATTAGGTCAAGTTATAAAAATTTATAAAAATGTTATTGGTTCATCAAAAAAACAAAAAGCTGCTATTGAAACTAACAAAATATTAAAACAATCTCAAAAATATAATAAAACGATTGAAACTATTTTACTTGCGAATGGAATTACAAAAAGAGAAGACAAAACTAAAGGTATAGAACAAATAAGAAGTCAATTTGGACCTGAAAAAGGGTCAAAGGAAGATAAAAAATATAATAATGTATTATTAAAGGCACTTAAAGCCAAAGCCGCAGGAGCTACCATAGAGGGTAAATCTATAAACACTAATGGTAAAACAGTAGATGAAATAAAAGCATATTTGGCGAAATCAGGTATGACTCAAGGAGAAATACAATCAATTGATATTGATGCATTTTTTGCTACTATGGGCGAAACTATCGAGAAAAAAATATCGAATGCAAAGAGTACAGGACAAAAAGATTTAAATGGATTAAATATTTCAAAATTTTCTAAGCTTGAGAATGATGATAAATTAGATGTTAAAAGAATGAAATTAAATAGTACAGGTGTTGAAAATACTGAATGGGATGCTACGACAGCATTAATCAAAGCGAATAAAGCTATGGAAGAAGGTATTTTAGGTATTACTAATATAGGATTACCTGCATTTGATAAAATGTTGAGTGTAGTATCCAATAATTTAGGATTGTTTGGTGTTGCACTCGTCGCGTCTTCATTCAATTTTAAACCTAAAAAATTATTTAAAAAAATCCCAGGTTTATCTAAATTGGGACAAATTGGTACAACAACAGGAGCTTCAAAAGGATTGACAAGTAAATTTTTTTCATCAATCACAGGATTTTTTAAAAAAATGCCGGGAATGTCTAAGGTAGGCGGTGTAGTTGGTAAAGTAACAGGAGGAACATCTAAGATAGCAGGTGGATTAGGTAAAGTGTTGGGAATTGCTTTAAAACCTCTAGGAGCATTGGGGAAGATGATTCCGGGTGTAGGATGGATGATGGCAGCTACCCAAGCAGTTACTGGTGCGATGGATGGATTCAAAAATGCTGGTAAAATTTTTCAAAAAGATAAAATTGATAAAAAAATGAATCTTAAAGATGCAAAAAAATTTGGTGCAGTGGGAAGAAATGACCAAGGTGACTTTATTGATAAATACGGTGAATTAGTACGCAAATCAAATACCTTCTCAGAAAAATTATCTTCAAGTATAGGTGGTGCATTGAGTTCATTAACAATGGGGTTTGCAGACGCAGGAAAAATTTCACATTGGTTAGATGATACATTTTCTTCTACTTTCGGTTCATTAGGTACTACTATCGATAAAATGAAAGAAAGTTTTGGATTTTTGGGGGATACCTTAAATAATTTCTTCTCAGGTGATTTTGATGCGATGGAAGTTAGTTTTGATGCTTTTACCACTAGTTTTTCTGAAGGAGTAAGTGCATATACTTCACTCATCACTAATTATATTAAAGATTTGACTGGTATTACTCCTTCAATAGATGGTATTAAAACAGCGTTCTCAGATGCAATAACCACTTTGTCGGATAAGTTTACAGCGGTAGGTGAATGGTTTGGAAAATTAAAAACATGGATTAGTAAAAAATTCAGCATGCCTAGTTTACCAAGTTGGCTTGGAGGTGACGATAAGGATGATGAAAAAGATAAAAAGAAAGAAAAAGAAAGTGATTCCAGTTGGTCTTTGTCTAGTGTAGTACCGAGTTGGCTTGGAGGGAGCGATAAGGATAATAAAAAGAAAAATAAAAAAATGATTGAAACTAATGAAAATTTAAGTAAGAAATCGACGAAATTGGTTCTACCAGAAACAGAGCTTCCTGATAAAAAAGTTGAACAGAAAAAAGTTGAACACCCTGAACCAATAATCAAAAAAAGAATAAAACCGCGTAATAAAATTAAACATGAAATAGAATTAGAAGAAGCAAACAGTTTTATTACTAAAAAAAGAAAACAGGATATAAAAAAACGATTAAATCGAATGAAGGACGGTAGTACTTATAAAATGGCGAATGAAAAGATTCAATCAACATTGCCTGATACACCTGAAAATAAAAAGAAAAATTATAGTATTGAAGTTAAAAACAGAAGAATTAAATCATCAAAACGAATAATTGATGATGTGAAAGCAGGACGTAGTAGAAATGGTCATTTATTAAGAATTGATAGGATGTCAGATGATGAAAAAATCGCTTTAATGAAAAAAGAAAAAAAGAAAAATTCATCTTTAAAAAATAATAAAAAAACATCTCAACATATTATTGCAGCAACAAATAAAAAGAAATCACCCCGACAAAATTTAGAAACTGACAAAAATGTAATAGAAAATAATAAAAAATCGACGACACATCATTTGAAGGTATTATCACTTAACACTAAAAAAATAATTAAGCCTAAGCCAGTAATAGCGAAGAAAAAGATAATTGGTAAGAAGATAAATATCGATGATCAAATCGAAGAAGCGATGAAATTGATGATGAAAAACAATACTCAAGAAATTATCAATCAAAAAATAAATCAGCAAATGAAAATTCTAGCATCGGATAAATCAACAACTTATCAAAAAGTAAGTGTGATGAAAAAAATCAAATTATTGAAAATGAGTAAAAAATCGATTGAAAATAAAGAACAAAATAAAGTTTCAAATATTAAATCTTCAATGACTAGATCGGGAAAAACAAAAAAAGAAATTTTAAAATATTTTAACCAACAAAATAGTCAACATCAACAAATAAATAGTGATAGTACTCCATCAGTAAACTATGATAAAATAAAAAAAGAATTTAACAATGCTCGGATTAAACGTATTAAAAAAAGATATAACGTTAAATTTGAAAAACTGTTACCCGATACACCGGAAAATAAAAAGAAAAATAAAAGAATTCGTCGCCATAATAAAAGAGCATTAAGAGAAAAAAAGAAAATGGATTCTCAAATAAGTTTGGTTCATCGTTCGAGTGACTCACAAATAAAAGCATTGAAAGAGAATATAGGAGAATTAACGAAATCAGGAAATTCAACTGATGCTCCAACTGATGATTTAAAAAAAGAAACTAAACATCGAGATTGGAAAAAAGAAAGAGCAGCAAAAGTCCTGAAAATGGCAGGCATCGAAAAGAAATCAGGAAATTCAACTGATGCTCCAACTGATGATTTAAAAAAAGAAGCGATTAAACAATTAGTATATAAAAAAATGGTTTTTGATGAAAGTAATTATGCTGATGGATCAACATTAGATGATTATATAAATATTGCAAAGAAAGAAATTGAACAAAAAACAAAAAATATGGATAAAGGCGAAAAAAAGAAATTTTTTAAATCGGTAACAACCAAACAAACAGTGGATAAATCAGAATTATCAAAAGTTGAAAAATGGTTTAAATCAACTAAAAAAAATAGGGTTGACAAAATTCAAAGAACATTTGATGATAGTAAAAGCATAGCAATAAACAAATTTAAAAAAAACGATGAATATAAAAAATTAAATTTAAAAGCTAATAGTAAAAAACATATCATATCGCATGATGCTAAACATTGGACTACCGATGATAGTGAAAATGTTACAGATAATGAAAATATAGATGAAGCAAAAAGAATATTATCGGAAAAACTTGATTGGGTTACAAATAATATTAAGGTTAAAGGGGTAGGTTTAGATAAAAATGATCTTTCTGAATTAGAAGATGAACGAATGCAGGAAATGAGCCCTAATGAACTCATCGAATATTACCAACAAGTGACTTCCAAAAAGAAAAAAGCAATGCCCGATTTAACACAAAAAACTAATGATAAAAAAGGTCTAAAATCTAAATTATCGAATATCGGTACACCTAAATTAAATTCGTCTAAATCTTCGATATCAACTTCAGGAGGTAATAAATCCAATCTTGATAATCCTGATCAAACATCAGGTACCCAACCTAATAGTGAAATGTTACAGGTTTTAAAAGATATAAGAGATTCAAGCAAAAATCAAGAGAAACATCTAGAAACACACACAAAAGAAAAAGTAAAATCAAATACGATTGCTGAAAAACATATAAAACAAACTATTGCTATGACCGATGTTAATAGACAAAGGAATAATAATATAATGTCTATGATTGAATAAAATTGTAAAATAAATCATATATAATAAAGAGGATGATAATGGAAATTTTGAATGAAAAATTAACAACCATATATAATGATGAGATGATGAATGAATCGCCGAGTCCCATGTGGATGACATATATGGATGCATTCACACAATTCATTGGTCAAAGTGAAAAAAGATTTGATAGATATGCAACTTATGAAGAAATGGATAGATATCCAGAAATCCATCTCGCTTTAGATATTTTATCAACTGAAATGTTTTCATTTGAACCAGTTTCAAATACACCATTTATATTTGATACGATGGGTAAAGTTCCTGAAAATATTATGTCTAAAGCGATGAGTAGATTTACAGAAATTCTTAAATTAAAAACAGTGTTACCATTTGCAGTTAGACAATCTTTGAAATATGGTGACTCTTTTTATTTTGTTGTTAAAGATAAGGATAAAAAGATAGTGGGTTTAAGAAGAATTGAAAATAAAGACATTGACTTTATTGAATATGATGAAGTAGGAATAAACCCCTTAAATTATTATATATCTAAAGTTAAAATTGATGATGCTCAATTAGGTAGTTATTTACAATTTTTGAAATTTCAAGGGTTAGAACAAGCTACAACTAATGATTCTACTTCTATTCAATCTAAAGAAGGTGATGAATATTACATTATTCCGTCACCAAGTATGTTACGGTTCATGCATAAAGGGGAGAATTCACAATTTTTCCCTTTTGGTGAAAGTTATTTAGAATCTATTTTCCCGTATTGGAAAAAGGTTTCATTGCTTGAAGACTCATTAATCATTTATAGAATTGTAAGAGCTCCTGAAAGAAGAGTTTTTTATATTGATGTTGGTAAAGCACCTACTAAAATTGCTGAAAAAGTTGTTACTCAAACAAAAGAAGAGATTAAACGACGAAGAACAGCAGCTTCACAAGAGAATAAGGAAATGGGGATTACCTCAACATTCAACCCTTTATCAATGCAAGAAGATTATTTCTTTGCTCAACGCGCAGACGGGAGGGGATCGAGAGTTGAAACATTACCTGGAGCTTGTTTATCATTAGATATAAAAATTCCGCTATTAGATGGAAGAGAATTAACTCTTCAAGAAATAATTGATGAATGGGAAAATAATAAAGAAAAAGTAAATTGGGTTTATTCATGTAATCCAATAACAGGTGAATTAGCACCAGGAAAAATTACTTGGGCAGGAATAACAAGAAGAAACGCTAAAGTTATGAAAATAACATTAGATAATGGAGAGGCGATTACATGTACGCCAGATCATAAATTTCCTATTAGAGATATTGGATTTGTTGAAGCTAAAGATTTAAAAGAAGGTCAAAGTTTAATTCCATTTAGAAAAAGGTATGAAAATATTTCTAAAAATAGGAATGAATATGAACAAGTTTTTGACGTTAGTAAAAATGAATGGATTTTTACTCATAGAATGGTAGCTAGTTATTTTAAAGAAAATATACTGACGTATGAAATTGATGGAAAAAAGGATACTATTCATCATCAAAATTTCAATAGATTTGATAATACACCAAAAAATCTTGTTTGGATGAATAATAAAGATCACTGGAAATTCCATCAAGATAAATCTTTTACTAAAGAGGAATGTATAAAAGGTGCAATAGCAGCAAAAAAAGCATTTGAAGAAAATGTAAAAAAAGATCCAGAAAAATACATAAACTTTATTAAAAAAGTTAGAGATAATAAACAGAAATTCTGGGATGAAATGAATCCTGAGCAATATGCTTGGATCAAACAACAAATGAAAGATGGATTAGCTAAAAAAAGAAAAGATTCAAATTATGAAGAAAAGTATATTGAGAAACAAACAATTAATGCTATTAAGGGTTCTAAAGCAAGACTTAAAAAACAAATGTATAATCCTGAATTTAAAGCTAATGTTTATGAAAAATCTGGTAAATCATTGAGTGAAAAGATCAAAAATGATAAAGAATATTATTATAAATTAAAAACACATTTGAATAAAGTTCATCAACCTTGGAAAAATAAAAAAACCATATTTGACAGAACAATGCTAGAAATGATTATAACAATAATAAATGATAGTGGATTAATACAAAAAAATAAATTATTGGATTATTTAAATAATGATTTTCAATTTATGAAATATTTCCAACAAATTAATTTAATTGATGATAATAAAGGTATTGATAAACGTAATTTAGATACATTTGCTAATCAACATATGGATAAATTATTAAAGCGATTTAACTATAATGGATGGAAAGATTTTATATCAAAAATTCCAGTTTATAATCATAAAATAGTGAAAATTGAAACCCTTGATTATGGAATAGATGTAGGAACAATTACAGTAGATGGAAATGAAGAACTACAGGATCATCATACGTTCGCACTTAGTTCTGGAGTATTTACAAAAAATAGTAATTTAGGCGAAATAGCTGATGTAAATTACTTTTATAAAAAATTAATAAATGGTATGCGAGTCCCTGCATCATATTTTAATACAGAAAATCCTCCTACATGGAATGATGGAAAAGTGGGTAGTGCATTAGCTGAAGAAGCTAGGTTTGGAAAATGGTTGACAGAAATAAGGGAACAGTATCTTTTTTCATTCAAAACATTATTCATTGAATTTCTAAACGAATATGGTATAAGTCTTACTCCTGATCAATTAGTGATGAAATGGCGAGAATCTATTAATGTGGAAGAGAATCAAGAATTAGAGAAACTAATTCAACGACAGTCAGTATTTACAGGTTTCCCTATGGAACAATTTGCACCTACTTTTTTACAGAAAAAAGTTCTTGGTTGGTCCGAAGAAGAAATACAAGAAAATATAACACAATTAAAAAAATGGAACAAAATTTCTTCATCTATTGAAGGAATGTAGAAAAAATTATCATCATATAAATAATCTTATAGATTAATAAAAAGGAGCTTAAAATGGCTTGGTATGATGGTAATGATACAACTTTGGTAAGTGGAGCACCTTCCGCATCTGATGCGTTTGCAGACTCGAAAGCGACTGGTGGTGATGCGTTTGGTTCACCCGCTTTTAATACAGGTGGTGATGGAAAGCATAATGTTGAGGATGTTGAAGTAAAAATGGCACACCGTTTCAGACTTAAATTTGGTGTGTTTAGAGCGGTAGGTCATCATGTGAAAACGGTTGATAAACCTAATGTTACTTTTGCAGAAGTGGAAGTAGCAAAATTAAATACAAAAGTTTATTTTGCGGGTAGGAAAACACAAGATGCTGCTAATCTAGAGATGGATGATTCATTGGATGGTGCGGTTTCTAGAGCAACTCAAACTCAATTACAAAAACAAGCTAACTTTGATAATAATTATCACGCTAAATCAGCAGCAGCATACTTTTTTAATATGACTGCGGAAGAATTGACTGGTGATGGTGCCGCACTAATGGCGTGGTATTATCATAAATGTGTTGTTATGTCTTGTAATTATGGTACATTAGATTATTCTGATGATGCTGGATTATCATCGATAACATTGTCTGTGAGATATGCTAACTTCACTACTTGGATGCCTAGTTTTGATTGGGGTACAGCTGTTGATGATTCAACTGATAGCTCGAATGCAACTACTTCATCTGCTTTTGCAACTGCATAATTTAAAATAAATTAAAAAGTAACTATTTCTTTCTTTTTTCAATTTTCCTAATAAATAATAGAAATATTATATAGGAGAATTGAATGTCTACATTAAAAAAAATGGTCGATGCTATATCAAATGAAAATTTTGATGAAGCTCGTGAAACCCTCACACATACCCTTGCTCAATATATGGCGGGAAAAATAACACTTACTAATAAGGATATATTTGAAAATGCTTCAATAACAGAAGGAAGATATAAATGTCTGAATTGTGATGAAGAATTTGATACGACCGATCATTCGGAACAAATGCAGGTAGATGGAGATTTGGTGTGTCCTTCATGTGGTTCGGATAATATTGAGCCTTACGAGTATGAAATTGAGGATTAAGTAATGAATTCTTTATTGATCGAACAATTAAATCCAAACCAAGCTAATTTACAAGAAAGTATTCAAGATGGAAAAAACTGGTATCTTGAAGGTATTTTTATGCAATCAGAGGCTAAGAATGGTAATGGTCGAATATACCCTCGAAATGTTTTGACGGAAGCGGTTGATAAAATAAATGACAAAATGTCTAAAGGGTATACTGTTCTTGGTGAATTAGAACATCCTGATGTTTTATCTGTAAATCTTAATAATGTGTCTCATGTTATTGAAAGTTTCAAATGGTCTGGAAATGATGTTATTGGTCGTGCAAAAATATTAGATACACCAAAAGGTGAAATTGTTAAAGCTTTATTAAAAGAAGGGATTAAGTTAGGTGTTTCATCTAGAGGTTCCGGTTCAACAGCTCAAGAAAATGGTATTGTGATGGTGGAATCATTTGATTTAATTACTGTTGACATAGTTGCAACGCCCTCAGCCCCTGAAGCCTTTCCTAAAAGCTTACAGGAATCATTGGATGTAATTTATAATGATCCTAAAATCAAACCGTTAAGTGAAGCAATTTTAGAAGATTCTGCAGCACAACAGTATTTTACCAAAGAAATACAGAAGTTTTTGAAATCAGTAATAAATAAAAATAAATAAAAGAAAAATGAGGAGACGCTATGATGACAGAAATCTTAAAATCATTATTAGAAAATAATGTTTTAACGGATGAGGTCAAAGATGCATTAGAAATTTCTTTGGTAGAAGCTTTTGAAACTCAACGTAAAGAGATTGAAGAAAGTGTAGAACGTAATGCCCAAGATAGTTTTGAAGTTGCAAAAACCAAATTTGAAAAAACTTATAAACAGCTTGAACAAAATTATCAAATTAAGTGCGATTCATTAATTTCTGAAAAAGAAATCTTGACAAAAGAATTGGAATCGATGGAAGAAACTATCGAAACCTTAGAAACCAAGCCTTTTGTAAATCTATCGGTTGATGATATGAATGATGCAGAAAAAAAACTTGTTGAGGAATTAGAAGCTAAATATGAAAAAGCTTTTGAATTAGCAAAAGAAAAATTCAATAAGACATTTGACATCATTAATGAAGAACAATCTAATATTGTACTTGAATTAAATGAAGTGATTGAAGAACAAAAAATAGAAACAACTAAACTCACAGAAGAAAATGATCATCTTCTTGATTTAAATAGATCATTGGAAACT
>Ga0256827_10001114_pt1 | contig 16990 bp, 11 predicted proteins | sample CV84metaG_FD_185977 | JGI IMG/M metagenome (GOLD analysis project Ga0256827, IMG submission 185977) | Hydrothermal vent microbial communities from East Pacific Rise, Pacific Ocean - CV84 | ecosystem: Environmental > Aquatic > Marine > Hydrothermal vents | place: Pacific Ocean: East Pacific Rise... | reverse complement strand
CGTTAGTTTCATTTATATCTGTGAATTATAACCAATCTAAAGTTACTTTTGAATTTTTAGAATCCTTAAAGCATTTAACATATCCTAATTATGAAATTATTATTGTTGATAATGCATCTCCATCTGATACTCCTCTCGAAATTAAAGAAAAATATCCTGAAGTTAATTTAATATTATTAGATAAAAATATAGGTTTTGCAGGAGGTAATAATGTTGGAATAATAAATTCAAAAGGAAAATATTTACTTTTTATAAATAATGATACTGAGGTAGAACCTAATTTTTTAGAACCATTGGTTGATGCTTTTGAAAACGATGATAAATTAGGAATGGCTTCTCCAAAAATTATTTTCCATCATAGTAAAGATGAAAAAATAATGCAATATGCTGGAGGTTCAGAGGTTGATTATAAAAAAGGTGCAGGGCATTTTTATGGTTATGGTGAAGTAGATAGTGGACAGTATAAAACAACTTATACAGGTCTTATACATGGTGCTGCGGTTATGGTTCCTCGTAAATTAATGAACACTGTTGGCGTTTGGCCTGATATTTATTTCTTGTATTATGAAGAAATTGATTGGAGCGAGCATTTTAAAAGAGCAGGATATAAATTAAAGTTTATTGCTGAATCAACTATTTATCATAAAGAGTCAATATCAATAGGTAAAGCAACTCCAATTCGTATATACTATATGAATAGAAATAGGCAATTATTTATTCGCCGAAATGCTTCAATATCAAATAAGTTAACGGCATTGATTTTATTTTACTTTGCTAGTTTACCAAAATCTACATTATACTTTTTGGTTAAAGGTAAATTCGGTTTGCTATCAGCATTGTGGAAAGGTATATTTTGGAATATATTTCATTTTTCGGGCTTAAAGCAAAACCCAATATTGATTGAAAAAGATGGAAAAAAACAAATATTAAACTCAACCTATAAATATAACTAAAATATGAAAGAATTAATTAAAAGAGAATTTAATAAATTTATTAAAGATAGAGGTTTAAGTGAAGGTGGATATGCAAAATTCTTATTCATTTTTCATTTAATAGGTTTGGTATGGACACTTTTTTTAACTCGTATTTATTTAAGAAAAGTAAATAGTTTGGGCAAAATAGTTATAGCAAAAGGAAAACCAGCAATTCAAAATAAAGGTATAATAAAGTTAGGAACAGTTGTAAGTATCTGGTCTAATATTAATAGAAGCAGATTATCTACTCATAGGGGTGGCGAATTGGTAATTGGTGATAATGTATTTATAAATGGTGCAATTATTTCGGCAACAACAAAAGTAACTATTGGTAATAATTGCAAATTTGGTCCTTTTTCAATGATAATTGATAGCGATTTTCATAACGTAAAAGACCATAATAAAGATGGTGAAAGTGGCGAAATAATAATTGAAGATGATGTTTGGATTGGTGCAAAAGCAACAATACTTAAAGGGGTAACTATAGGTAGAGGGGCAGTAATAGCAGTAGGCTCGGTTGTAACTAAAAGTATTCCTGCAAATGCAATTGCAGCAGGTGTTCCCGCAAAAGTAATTAAAGAGGAAAAATAATATGGAAATAGTTGAATTAATAATAAATTTTTTCGAAATCTTGGTTTTCGGTTATTTAGGTATAACGGTAGTTTATCTTTTATTTTTCGCATTGGTTGGATTTATACCAAGGATTAAACCTCTTAAGAATTCTAATAAAATCAGGAAAACCGCAGTTTTAATTCCTGGATATAAAGAGGATATGGTTATTATTGATGTTGCTCAAAAGGCTTTAGAGCAAAAATACCCACAAGATAAATTTGACATAGTTATAATTGCAGATTCTTTTGCTCAAGAAACTTTAACTAAATTGAATAAAATGCCATTAAAATTGGTAGAAGTTACTTTTGAAGTAAGTACAAAAGCGAAAGCTCTAAATCGTGCAATGAAAGTTATTGGCGATAATTACGATGTAGCTCTAGTTTTAGATGCCGATAATATTATGGAGCCAGATTTTTTAACTAAAATAAATGCGTCGTTTAACAGCGGATATTCAATAATACAAGGGCATAGAGTAGCTAAAAATGAAAATAATTCATTTGCTATTTTAGATGCTGTAAGCGAAGAAATAAATAACTATATTTTTAGAAAAGCACATCGAAGTATTGGTTTGTCAGCCGCTCTTATTGGCTCAGGTATGGCATTCGAATATAAGCTTTTTAAAGATATTATGAGAGATATTGATGCTGTTGGTGGGTTTGATAAACAGCTTGAAATGCATTTGTTAAAGAATAACTACACAATAGAATATGTAGAAAATGCAATAGTTGAAGATGAAAAAGTACAAAAATCAGAAGTGTTTGCAAATCAGAGAAGAAGATGGCTGTCAGCACAGTTTATATATTTTGGACAAAATATAGGAAGTGCTTTTGTGCATTTATTTACAAAAGGAAATGTCGATTATTTTGATAAGGTTATTCAAATGGGACAGTTACCAAGAATAATACTTTTAGGCTTAATAGGCTTAATAACTGTATTTTATGGAGTGGTAAGCCTGTTGTTGCCTTTTCAATATTATATTTTCTATTTTTCGTTTTTTCAATGGGCAATATTATTACTGTTTATAACTGTTGCATTAATGTTATCAATACCCATAAAGTTTTATAATAAATCAACTTTAAATGCAATACTAACCTTACCGAAAGGATTTATATTAATGTTTGTATCAATGTTAAAATTTAAAGGTGCAAACAAAAAATTTATTCATACCCAACATGGGCAAACCGACTAAAAAAACCAAAAATTATGAAATTTCTAATATCATTAACAAAAAAAATTAATGAAGCTATAGAAGCTAACGAACTTAAAGATTACAGAGTTTTTGATGATAGTTTTGCTGTAGATAATTCTTGCGAAATATTTGAAAATGATGAGGCTAAAATATATTTTTCTGGGAAAATTTATAATTACCAAAAATTGAAAGAATCCTATCCTGATGCTATTGATACTCCAAGTTTGGTCTTAAAAATATATCAGAAACTTTTTTATGCGGGGTTTAAACTTTTAGATGGCGAGTTTACTTTTTTTATTAAAGATAAAGATAAAACCTTAGCCTGTAGAGATAGGCACGGAACAGGAAGCCAAGTGTATTTTACAAAAGATGCAATAGCATATAATCAGAAAATGTTAACCAAGTTTAATAATGTAAGTTTAGAACCAGATTTTAATAACCTAGCATTATTTTTAAAAAATGGATATATTCCTGCACCAGATACTGCACTTAAAAATGTATGGAAACTACCAGGAGGTAATGTGTTAGAATTTAAAAATAACTCTTTTGAATATACAGAGCTTTATGGTTTTACCGAATTTGGATTAGAAAAAGATAAAATTAAAATATCGGAAAACGAAGCAACCGAAGAATTTGAACGATTACACAAAGAAGCTCTTAAAAGTAGAGTGGAAAGCTCAAGCACAGTTCAGTTATTATTAAGTGGTGGTTACGATTCTGGAGGCAATATTGCTGGATTAAGAGATGTATATCGTGGAAAAGCTGTGTCGTATTCCATTGGGTTTAAAAATAACCCTTGGTCGGAGTTGCCTTTAGCTAAATTAATGTCAGAAGTGTATAACACAACCCATTATGAGTATGAAATTGATGGAAGTGAAATTGAAAATTTACCTGAAATTGTAAATAATTTTGGCGATCCATTTAACGAAAGCGGAATGATGGTTAATTATACAGCAATGCGATTGGTAAACGACCAAAAAGGAGAGGGTGTTATTCTTGGAGGTGACGGAAACGACCAACATTTTGGAACAGCAGGAAGAGAATTAGCATTGCATTATAAATACAAAAAAAATGGAATACAGCTAGCTCAGAAATTTGTAGATTCGTTTGCTGAAATGTCAATGTTTAATAAGGATAACAAGCTTTTTAAAGTAAGGTTTCATAACGAAAAGGTGTTAAATATTTTAAAGAACGATAGTTTTGGATTTAGAGAAAGTCAGATTTCAAAAATGTTAAACACAAATGTTGATATTTCTAAACCTAATTATTTAAAAAATTTACCTAGCGGATTTAATAGTTTTAACGACTTGTATAATATTCATAATTATTTTGGAGATATAAAACAGGTAATAAACGAAGTTATACTTTTTAAGGCATCGAAACTTGCGGTTATGTATAATAATCATTTAACATTTCCGTATATGAGTACTGAGCTTTACAACTTTCTAAAAACACTACCTCGCGAAGTAAAATTAAAAGGAAGTATTGATGATTGTGGTGCAGGTAAAGGAAAATCTAAGTTTCTACATAAAAATTATTTGTATCCAAAATTACCTAAAGAAATAACCGAACGCAAAAAGCAGGGTGGATTTGCACCTTTACCTATCTTTTTTAAAGATACTGAACGGTTTAATAAAATTGCTGATATTATTTTAAACTCATCGCTAACTAAAAAGTATTTAAACCGTAGTTATATTGAAGAATTGTTGAATAATTATCGTTTACTTAAAGATAATGCAGGCTATTGGTTTTGGTACAAACAAGTACAATCTTTTCAAATATTTAACTTAATAACTTTAGTTGTGTGGTGGGAAACCATTATCGAGAAAAAGGATGTAAAAGTATTATCTGATTTATAAACAATTTACCAAAAAACTAAAACTACATTATTATGAGAATCGCAATAGAAGGGCAACGTTTATTTAGAGAAAAAAAGCACGGAATGGATTTCGTTGCGTTAGAACTAATAAAAAATTTAATGGAAATTGATAAGGAAAACGAATATTTTATATTTGTTGCCCCTGATGTAGATAAATGTTTGCACGATACTGATAATTTTAAAATAATTGAGTTAGACGGAGGTTCGTACCCAAAATGGGAGCAAATTGCCTTACCAAAAGCAGTAAAGCAATATAACTGCGACATATTGCAATGTACAAGTAATACAGCTCCAATAAAATGCTCAGTTCCATTAATTGTTATTCTTCACGATATAATTTACATGGAAAGTGTTGCTCTTTTCAGAAAAGGCTATTCAATGTATCAAAAATTTGGTAATATGTATCGCCGATTTGTTGTGCCTAGAGTATTAAAAAAAGCATCTAAAATTATCACTGTGTCAAATTTCGAAAGAGGTAGAATAAAAGAATTTTTTGGCTTGACTGATAATAAAATAGTAGCAGTATATAATGGTGTAGGAACACATTTTCAGGTTATAGATGATGCAAATCAACTAACTGAAATAAGAAATAAATACTCATTACCAGAAAAATATTTTTTCTTTTTAGGAAATACCGACCCTAAAAAGAATACTAAAGGTGTATTAAAGGCTTATGCCGATTTTATAAAACAAAAAGGAAACGACATTAAATTATTAATGTTAGATTACGAAGAATCGGAGTTAATGAAACTTTTAAAAGAAATAAATGCAGAAGATATAAGAAAAGATATTTATTTGGCAGGCTATGTAAATAATACTGATTTACCTGCCATATATAATATGGCAGAGTTGTTTTTATATCCATCAATACGCGAGAGTTTTGGAATACCAATGCTTGAGGCAATGGCTTGCGGAACAGCGGTAATAACTTCAAATACATCATCAATGCCAGAAGTTGCTATTGACGCGGCAAAAATAATTAACCCGTCAAATCCCTCAGAAATAACAAATGCAATTATTGAATTATTAGAAAATGAGAATTTACGTAACTCTTTTATAGAAAAAGGAGTAAAAAGAGCAAGTGATTTTTCGTGGCAAGAAATGGCAAAACAAAACTTAAAACTATATAAAGAAGTATTAAACAGAGCAACAGTTGAAGAAAAGTACGGAGTACAAATGATGTTTGTATAAAAAACAACCCTAAAATAAATTCAAACTAAAACAACTAAAAAATGAAAACTTTAAAACAAATTAACTGGTTAGAAACATATTCGGTAGGAAATGTAATTATAGATAACGAACATAAAGAATTAATTGAAATCTATAATAGTTTAGTAAAAGCAATAGAAAACAATGAAGGGAACGAAAGATATTCTCAAATAATACTAAATTTAACCTCATGTAGTCTTTTACATTTTAAAATGGAAGACGAGTATATGAAAGAATTGTACAGTTCGGTACTATTTGCATTTAAAAAAACGCATAAAAATTTCATTTATAAAATTGCTATGATAAATGTTGAATTATCAATGGGTAATTCGGTTGAAATGATTGAAGTTTCTTTGTATTTGAAAAAATGGCTCGAATCTCATCTCATAACTGAAAGTGCTTATTATCATAGGTCTGTAATGCTGGAAACAAAAATTATTCAGAACGAAGCTATTGCAATATAAACAATAAACCAATGATAAAAAACAGAGATATAGTAATAGTTGGTTTACAAGCTTGGGATATTGAAATTGGTAGTAATTGTAAAAATATTGCAGCTGAATTTGCCAAAAATAATAGGGTTTTATATGTTAATGCTCCTCTAGATAGATTTACGGCAATTAAACAAAAAGACAAACCAACTATACAAAAGCGAATTAATATTATAAAAGGGAAATTACCTGAAATAGAAGAGCTAGCTAAAAACTTTTGGAATTTATTTCCTCGCTGTAAAATTGAGTCAATAAGCAGATTGAAAAATAACTTTTTATTCGATTTTTTAAATAAACGAAATAATAAAAAATTTGCCAAAGAAATTCAAAAAGCAATAACAAAGCTTGGTTTTAAAGATATAATTCTTTTTAACGATAGCGATATGCTCAGAAGTTTTTATTTAAAAGAAATTTTAAAACCTAAAACATACGTTTATTACACTCGTGATAATTTGGTATCAATGAATTTCTGGAAAGTGCAAGGGAAACGAATAGAAGCATTGCATATGAAAAAAGCCGATTTTGTAGTTGCAAACTCTACATATTTAGCAAAGTTGGCTTCAGAATTTAATCCAAAATCTTATTATGTAGGGCAGGGTTGCGATGTTAGTGCTTTTAATCCTGATAAAGTTGATAAAATACCCGAAGATATTAAAGAAATTAAATCTCCAATAATAGGATATATTGGAGCATTACTAACCTTTAGGTTAGATATTAATATTATTATACATATTGCCAAATCGCATAATAATTGGAATATTGTGTTAGTAGGTCCCGAAGACGATGACTTTAAAACTAGCGAATTACACAAATTAGATAATGTATTCTTTTTGGGAAATAAAAATGGTTCAGAGCTACCAGCTTATTTAAATAAGTTTGATGTTGCAATAAATCCACAGGTTTTAAACGATCTAACAATAGGAAATTATCCTAGAAAAATTGATGAGTATTTAGCAATGGGGAAAATAACAATTGCAACAAAAACTGAAGCAATGAGTGTTTTTGCAGAGCATACATATTTAGCCGTAAATAAAGAAGAATATGTTTCATTAATAGAAAAAGCATTAAAAGAAAATTCAAAAGAAAAAGAAATTGCTCGAATAAATTTTGCAAAAGAGCATACTTGGGAAAATAATGTAAAAGAAATTTACAAAAGAATTATTGAATTTGAAAAAAACTAATTAAACATTACTTGTGAAAATTTATCAAAAAAATATGGAGGAAAATTCGTTAGTATCAATACTATCGCATTTATTTCTTTTGTATATAGTGTATTATATCCCTTTACCTAAAGGGATTCATATTATAGATAATGTATACTTTTTATCAGTAATGATAATTATACTTTTATTTAGAATTTTTTTAATTTATACCAATAAAAATTATACCCTTTTAGCCGAAATTTCAATGTATTTAACTGGTTTGTGGTGGTCTATAGCATTAATGTTTGAATTCTACTATAGCAAAAGTTTCGATATAGTATTAACAGTTTTGTTATTTGTTATTATTGGAATCACTGCTGGTGGTGCATTGTCTATGTTTAAGCGTAAAAGAATGGTGCTTATTTATATAATAATATTGATGATTCCAACAATAATAAGTATGCACTTTTTTGGAAAAGAAATGAGTAATCTTTTAGGAGGAGCTTTAGTATTATTTATAGGTTTTAATTTAGTTTACTCTGTTAAGCAAAATAAAATTTGGGTTAATTTGCAAAAGAATAAAGCATTAATGAGTAAAAATTCAGACAAATTAGAAAATATAAATAAAGAACTTAATCAAGCATTAAAAATTGCCGAAGAAGCAGGGAAATCAAAATCTGAGTTTTTAGCAAATATGAGTCACGAAATTCGAACTCCTATGAATGGAATAATTGGTGCTGCCGATATATTAAAAGGAATGGAATTAGGTAAAGACGAATATAAAATGGTTGAGATTATTCATAAATCAGGAAATTCACTTCTTACAATAATTAATGATATTCTAGATTTCTCGAAGATAGAAGCAGGTAAAATGGAAATTGAATATTCTCCTTTCAGTTTATTAAAATCGGTTGAAAGTGTTATGGAAATGTTCAAACATAATGCTTCAAAAAAAGACTTAGAATTAATATTCTATTTAGATTCAGATATAAAAAATAATGTTTTTGGCGATGAAACAAGAATAAATCAAGTTCTCATAAATTTAATGGGGAATGCTATTAAGTTTACCGAAAAAGGACAAGTGTTTTTAAAAGTTGATTTAACTAACGAAACCGAAAAATATTACAGCCTTAAATTCTCAATTGAAGACACTGGAATAGGAATACCAAAAGAAAAGCAAAATAAAATATTTGAATCGTTTACACAAGCTAATGGCTCAACAACACGACGTTTTGGAGGAACTGGTTTAGGCACAACTATATCTAAAATGTTGGTTAATCTTATGGGAGGCGAAGTAGGTGTAATTAGTCCTAATCCTAGTAGTAATTATGGGCAAGGAAGCATTTTTTACTTCAGCTTAAAACTTAAAAAAGATAAATTAACTCCAAAAACAATAGTAATAAATAACGAAATAAAAGGAAAAAAAGCATTAATAATTGACGATAACGAAACAAATTGTTTTGTTTTAAATAAAATGCTAAATAACTGGGATATTAAAACCGTAGAAACATACAGTGGAAAACAAGCACTTGATATTTTACAACGTAATAATGATTTTGATATAATTTTTATAGATTATAATATGCCTGAGTATAATGGATTTGAAGTTGTAAGTATGATTAAAAATATACTTAAAAGTGACTCGAAAAAAATAATGATTTCATCAAATTCTACCGATATAACAAAAACAGAGGCAAAAAAACATAATTTCGATTTGTTATTATACAAACCGCTTAAACAATCAGAATTATATAATGCAATTCTTAAACTTTATTCAAAAGATATTGTGGTTGACGAAAAAATAAAGAAAAAACAAGAATATAATTTTTCTGATATAAGAATTTTAATTGCAGAAGACAATCTAATAAACCAAAAAATAGCAGCTTCTGTTTTTAAACAAGTTGGTTTAGAAGCCGAAATTGCAGTTAATGGTAAAATTGCTTTAGATATATTAAAACAAAAAAAGTTTGATATTGTTTTTATGGACGTTCAAATGCCTGTTATTGACGGTATTAAGGCAACTAATATTATGAGAGCAAATGGTGACGAAACAATAGTTGTTGCAATGACAGCAAATGCAATGAAAGGAGATAGAGAGATGTGCATAAATGCAGGAATGAATGAATATATCTCTAAACCATTTAAAAAGGAAGACGTTTACATACTATTAGAAAAATATTTTAAAAAAAATAACATTTATAAGTATAAAGCGTAAAAACACGAACAAAGAAAAAAATATTGAAAACAATTATTAAAACGATATTATTATTAATTATTATACTCAATAGTATTGGAGGTGTTGTTGCTCAAAATAATAAAAAAGTTAAATATAAATTATTTAAACAAGCACTAACAAAATTTAATAACGAAGAATTTTGTATAGCATTACCCATATTTTTGAAATACGATAGTTTGTACCCAAACGAATTTGAAACAAACTATTATATTGGAGCCTGCTACTTGAATACTCCATATCAAAAAACCGAAGGTATTCCATATCTCGAATTTGCAGTAAAAAACGGAGAAAAACTGTTGCCTGCTATAGTATTTAAAGATATAGCTATTGCATATCAGTTAAATATGAAGTTCGATAAAGCAATTTCTAATTATAAAAAATATTTAAAACTTTGTTTCAAAGACGATGAATACAAAAATTATGTTTTAAAAAGTATAAATGATTGTGAATACGCAATTAAAAATTTATCAGATACTTTAACTGTTGATATTGAAAAAATTAATAATAAAATTAATAATAACAATTCAAACGAATATCCATTTATTTCTACCGACGATGAGCTTATGTTTTTTACCAGAACTTACCGAAAAAATGAAGGTGTTATTATAGTTGATTCCATTTCTAAAGTATATTTTTCGAAAAAGAAAAATAGAATCTGGAGTAATCCAAACGAATTAAAAATTAATTTGCCTTATAATACCAAACAAGCTACATTAGTAGGCATAAGTCCTCAAGGTTCAGAATTATTCTTTAGAATAGATATTGATTCGCTAAACTCAGATTTATTTATCTGTAAATTAGAAGGCGATTCTTGTAAAGAACTTAAAGAATTTAATTCTAAAATTAATAGCAAATTTAAGGAATCAATGTGTAGTATTACGGCTGATGGTAAAGACTTTTATTTTTCATCTAATCGCCCACATGGTTATGGTGGATTTGATATTTACAAAATTACTAAAATTGATGAAAATAAATGGGAGAATCCTGTAAATCTTGGTAATGGAATAAATACTGTGTTTGATGAAGACGGACCATTTATTCACCCTGATAAACAAACATTATACTTTAGTTCAAAAGGACATACAGGTTATGGAGGTTACGATTTTTATGTTTCAGAGTATCAGTTATTTGATAATGCATGGTCGCAACCAAATAACTTAGGTTATCCACTAAATACTACTTATAACGATATTGGAATATATTTAACAGCTGATGCACGATTAGCTTACTATTCATCATCAAATAAAAATAAAAATCAGAAATATGATATATATGTTGCCAAGTTTTCTAATTCAATACCACTTACACTTGTTAAAGGTACTATAACTGATGTAGATAATAAACCATTAATGGCTCATATAAGAGTGGTTGATCATCAAACACAAGAACAAGTTAAATATATTTATAATTCAAATTCTAAAACAGGTAAATATTTAATGATTTTTCCACCTGGTAAAAATTATGATATGATAGTTGAAGCTGAAGGATATATACCGCATATAGTAAATATTTATATACCTGAACAAACATACTTCTATAGCTTATTTCAAGAAATTCATTTAGAAAAATTAAAACTAAACGAATTTAATCAGCAAATAGGAGAAAGAATTACTGTTACTAATACTTTTTATGATATATATAATACTGATATTATACAAAAACAAGATTCTGTAAAAAATATAGAAATTGTTAAACATGATTATAGAGGATTGTTAGATATAATAGATAAACTAATATCTAAAACAGACTCTATTGGCGTAAATGAACTTGATAGTATAACAGTATATGAAGAAGAACAAAAAATAGATGCTAGAAGAAAAAATTATGACAATTTATTAGACCTTGTTGAGCTGGCATTTGAAACAAATGACTCAACATCATTAGATTTATTAGATAAAAATACAATGTATAACGATAACTATATTAAATCGTATTTTTTCGATGTAGATAATAAAAAAAATGGCTTGCAATCAATAGTTATAGGTGGCGATACAATTAATACGTTTCCTCCATTAAAAACATACGATGTTAATGAAAATGATAATAATGATGTTATAGCTGTTGTTCAAAAAACAAATAATCCAAAGGTTAAAATTAATAAACAATTCGATTTTACAAAATCAGCAATAGAATCAAGAAAATATATATTTAATTACTCGGTTTATTTTGGAAGCAATAAGAGTAAATTAAAATCAAAGTATCATAAAAAACTAATCGAAATATCTAAATTATTGATGAATAACCCTGATTTGGGTGTCGAAATAAATGGTTATACCGATGCAAAAGGAAAAGAAAAAAACAATATAATACTTTCGAATTTACGAGCTCGCTCTGTAATACAAATTCTTGTTGAACATTATGTTATGCCTCAGCGTGTAATATTAAAAGGTTATGGCGAAACTAAAGCTACAAAAATAAATAACGAAAAAGATAGAAGAGTTGATATAAATGTTTTTCAATTAAAAAATATTAATAAGCTTAACTTATTAGACGCAAATTCAGAGGAAGAAATAAATAAAGTTTATCCAATAAGTGACGTATTAATTATTAAAGATAAAATAACTTACAAAGTACAAATAGCGTCTTGTACAGCATATAAAAATAAAAATGATAATGTATTTAATGGTTTAAATGTAGATTCATATAAATATGGTAAATGTATAAATTATACTTATGGCGAATTTAGCACTCATAAGGAAGCTGAAAAAGCTCTAAAATTGGTAGTTTTAAAAGGTTTCTCAGATGCATTTATTGTAAAATTCATTGATAATAAAAGAATAAATTGATTAAAAAGACCTATACATATAAATTAAGTTTTTGGCTAATATTATTATTTTTAGTGATATTAAGTTCAAAAAATGCTACAGCTCAAAAATACTCTGAGTACGATGTAAAAGCTGCTTATGTATATAATTTTGCCAAATTTATTAAGTGGCCACCAAACTATTTCGATAAAAAAGATGTATTAGTAATTGGTGTTTATAAAAATCAAAATTTTGGAGAAGTACTTGAACGAGTATTAGAAAATAAAAAAATAAAAAATAAATTTTGGGAAATAATATTTATTAATTCAGTTGACGAAATAGAAGAATGTGATATATTATTTGTTAGTAATTGCTCAGGAGAAGAAAGCCTTAAAGTACTTAAAAAAGTAAATAAAAAGAATGTGTTAACAATAGGAAATAATATACCAAAATTTTGTCAATATGGTGGAATTATTAACTTTACACCTAAAGGTTCTCGAAAACGTTTCGAAATAAATAATAATGCAGCTATCAAATATAGAATTAGTATTAGCTCAAAATTGCTTACTTTGGCAAGAATAATAACAAACAATGAAATTGAATTTTAATAACATATCAATAAAATATAAAATTACAATTATAACATTAATTGTTGGTGCTATAGTTTTTATTTTTTCAGGATATACTTTCTTTATTTATGATAAAGCAGAGTTTATAAAAAATGAACGCAAAAACTTAGTCGTTGTGGCACAGGTAGTTGGCGAAATTAGTAATGTTGCTGTGCTTTTTCAAGATAATACTAGTGCTGAACAATTTCTAAAACCTTTAAAAATTAATAAGCATATTCAATTTGCCGGTATTTTTACTCTTAGCCTTGATACATTAGCTCACTTTAATATGTATAAAGGAAATGTTTTAGATAACATAGATATGAGCAAAAAACAAATACAAAAAACCGATAATTATTTAGTAGTGGTAGAACCAATTTTCGATGAAAATGATAAAAATGTGAAAATTGGATCTATTGTGATTCTTACAGATTTAGATGAATATAAAGTTAGAGCAAGGTATTTTCTAAAATATATGATTATTATTTTCACTTTAGCACTGCTTTTAACATTTATATTAGCACTTATACTACAGCGTTTTATATCAAAACCTATATTAGGTCTTACAAAAACAATGAAACGAGTTGCATCAACAAACGATTTAAGTTTAAGATACCCTTACAAAGGAAACGATGAAATAGGGAAACTAAATCATGTTTTTAATAAAATGATAACGCAGGTATATAATCAAAATATTGCACTAAAATTGGCAAAAGAACAAGCAGAAAGTTCAATGAAAGTTAAAGAACAATTTTTAGCAAATATGAGTCACGAAATTCGTACACCAATGAATGCAATAATTGGTATGGCTGGACTGTTAAAAGATACTGATTTAAATTCGGAACAAGAAATGTTTCTTTCTCATATAAAAAATTCTGGTGATAACCTTCTTGTAATAATTAATGATATTCTCGATTTTTCTAAAATAGAAGCAGGAATGGTAGAATTTGAAACAGTAATATTTGATTTGCCATATACTATATTTGAAATTAAAAATTCATTAGATTTTAAAATTCAAAATAATGATATTGATTTTATAGTTAATATTGAAAAAAATATTCCTAAATATGTAATGGGAGATAAGGTCAGATTATCGCAAATATTATTCAACTTGGTTGGTAATGCCGTTAAATTTACTGAAAAAGGATTTATAAAAATTAATGTTAAATCAATTGATACAATCAATAATAACTGTACACTATTATTCGAGGTTATTGACTCTGGAATAGGAATACCTGAAGATAAAATTGAAACCGTTTTTCAAAGCTTTAGTCAAGCATCAACCGATACAACCAGAAAATATGGAGGCACAGGGCTAGGTCTAACAATTACAAGGCAATTAGTAGAATTGCAAGGTGGTAGAGTGTACCTTACAAGCAAAGTGGGCGAAGGTTCTAATTTCTCATTTAATATTAAATATAAATTACCCGATAAAACTGAATTGTTTCAAAGTTTTAAAGAGTACACTGTTATTAACGAAGACTTTAAAAATGAAATAAACTCATCGGTTAAAATACTTATTGTTGAAGATATTGATACAAATCAAGAAGTAATAAAATTAATTTTAGAAAAACATCTTTTCAAATTTACAATTGTCGAAAACGGACAACAAGCAATTGATATTATGAAAAGAGAGAAATTCGACCTAATATTAATGGACATACATATGCCTGTAGTTGATGGTTATACAGCATCAAAAGAAATAAGGAAATTTAATACTGATATACCAATAATTGCTTTAACAGCAGCTGCAATAAAGGGTGTTAAAGAAAAGTGCATTATTGCAGGAATGAATAGTTTTGTATCAAAACCGTTTGATTCTCAAAATTTATTGAAAATAATATATGAATATACCGCAAAACTAAAAAATATAGATAAATTTAGCGAAATAGTAAATACCATAGAAGTAAAGAAAGAGCAAAAACCTATTAAAGAAGAACCAGTAAATTTATCTGAAAATAAAACAGTCGACAAATCAGAAGAAAAGCATATTATATTATTGGTAGAAGATAACAAAATCAATCAGGTATTAGCAAAAACTCTTTTAATGAAAAATGATTATAAAGTTGAAATTGCCGAAAATGGAAAAAAAGCCGTCGACGCATTTGAAATAAATAAATATAGTTTAATTCTAATGGATTTGCATATGCCAATAATGGACGGTTATGAAGCTACAGAAATAATACGTAAAAAAGATAAAAACATTCCAATAATAGCATTAACAGGTGCAATGTTAGAAACAGAAAAAGGGAAATGTATATCGTTAGGTATGAACGAGTACGTATCTAAACCATTTGATAAAGAATATTTAATTAGTTTAATAAAGAATTTAATAAATAAATAATATGGAAAAAATAGATTTAACTTATTTAGAAACACTTGCTGATGGTAGTAATGAGTTAATAGTAGAATTAATGCAAATATTTATTGAGCAAGTACCAGAGTTTATCGAAGAAATGAATTCTTATTACGATAATAAAAATTGGGAAGCATTAAGTGCAATTGCTCATAAATCAAAGTCTTCTATCGATATAGTCGGCTTAAAAGAATTGCAAATAAAACTTAAAACTCTTGAACTTGACGCTAAAGAAGGAAATAATATTGATACTTACAGAGGAACTATTGACGAATTTATTTCAACATGTAATAACGCAATTATTGATGCTAAGAAAGTTGTTGACGATTTGCAATAAAATAATAATTAAGATGAAGTACGATTATGTAAATCAACCCATACAAACTTATATATTTAATCCATTTAGCTTTTAGGGAATTTATACGGGTTTATTTTTTCTTTTTTAGAGTTTAAAATTTTAAGCAAATAAAAATGGAAAATGAAAAAGAAAAAGTAGAAAAACCGAAAAGCTATTAGGTTTGATTATAATTATAAATACTAAATAGGGTCTGCTGAGAAACGCATAACAAATTATTATAAAGTCACTTAAGTTAAAATGCATTATTGTAAGTGCAAACTTTTTAAAACATATGTGCTTATAAGTTTGCATTGAATAAAATATTATTTTTATTAAGTCTTAAATCTGCAAGTCACGGTGCGAGTTATTGATATTAAAATATTTAGCAAGAAAATGTTAGTGGTTTTTTGAACACGCTTACTCCTTTATTATCAGATGTCTAACTCTAATAATTGCGAAATTGAGGGTAAATTAGAAATATGTTTTTATAAATTTGTTTCATCGTCATTGTTATGAGAGAGGAACGAACGAGGTTGGCAGTACCTTCCCTTTTAGGAGCTACGACGTAACAATCCCCCCTAAAGCGATTATTTTATCACTATACATCGTTTCATAATGGAGTTTTGTATTATGGTTAAATTAAAAGATGATATAATTTTAAATAAAAGCGATATAAATAAGGAATAATTTTAAATATAACAATCAGATAAATAAGGCAATAAAAGTATTAATAAAAATAAATTAAAAAAAGCTTAAAAAAAGTTTGGAGTGTATGAGTTAAGAATATACTTTTGCACTCCCATTTGAAATACACAATAGGGGAGTTCATTGAAAGGATTAAGAGTTTTAATAATAAGTCGACAAATTTATCGAGTATAAAAAAGTCGTAATCAGGTCAGAAGGAAAAAGATTTAATTTTTTTGAAAAAAGATTTGGTAGATTAAAAAAGACTCTATACTTTTGCACTCCCATTTAAGGAAAACAAATGGAATGTTCATTGAGAAATTGAAAAGCAGCGTTTAATAATTTATAGAAGTTTCATAATTGAGAGAAGGAATAATACAAGCATTGTGATTGGAAGATATATTAAGATTTTAATTACAACGAAGAGTTTGATCCTGGCTCAGGATGAACGCTAGCGGCAGGCTTAACACATGCAAGTCGAGGGGTAACGATGTAGCTTGCTACAGGCGACGACCGGCGCACGGGTGCG
>Ga0256827_10001113_pt1 | contig 16992 bp, 18 predicted proteins | sample CV84metaG_FD_185977 | JGI IMG/M metagenome (GOLD analysis project Ga0256827, IMG submission 185977) | Hydrothermal vent microbial communities from East Pacific Rise, Pacific Ocean - CV84 | ecosystem: Environmental > Aquatic > Marine > Hydrothermal vents | place: Pacific Ocean: East Pacific Rise... | reverse complement strand
ACGTTTACGTTATCTTTTTTATATGTTACGTAACCCTATGCGTCAATATTTTGGTGATGAGACATACTATGATTCATTTGAAAAACTTCAATGGATCAATAAAGTTTCTGCAAATAAAAGCCCTTATTTATCTTTTTCTCCTACCAAACCTTATGGCAATCAAAAAACTCTTTTTAGGCACGCTAACTTTGTAAAAGAGGTTTCTGAAGTTCAAGAAAATTTCTCTGTAACTTTTGGTAAAAAAAGAAAAGAGCCTTTTGTGAGTAGAAGTATCATAGGGCGCTCGGCGATGAGTGATGGTTCTATCTCACCTGAGGGGACACGAGCATTTTCCATAGGAGCTTATCATGGGCAGTTCCCCATCAATACAGGTGAGGGTGGATTAACTTCTAATTTTTTAGCCACACTCAATGTAGAAGATTGTGATTCTACAGACTACCTTCAAATAATGACTGGTACATGGTTTGCAAAAACTGTCTATAAGGTGATGAGAGTACTTACAAATAAAGAAGTATCTCAACGTGTTTATCGAAAAATGGTTGTAAGACAAAAAGATAATGGTTCTTTTATATTTGATAATATTAAGTTGCTTTATTTCCGTATTGATTGGTCTAAGGATATAGAGTTATTTCCTGGTGTTGTACCTAATAGTATCCCTGATATTACCTTTCAAATGGGTTCTGGTCTTTATGGTGTAAGAGATAGTGAGGGGAAGTTTGATGCCTTACGTTACCAAAAAGTAATGCGTTTTGCTCGTATGACAGAAGTTAAACTTGCACAAGGGGCTAAGCAAACAGGAGGTAAACTCTTAGCTACCAAAGTAAGTGATGACATCGCTTATTATAGAGGTATACCTGCACATCAAGATCTCATAAGTCCAAATCGTTTCCCTTATGCTAAAGATATGGAGACATTTTTTAATTTTATCTCTGAACTTCAAGAACTCTCACAAAAGCCTGTAGGATTTAAGATAGTTATCTCCACTAAAGAAGATTTTGAACTTTATGCTAAAGCACTTAAAGTAAGAAAAGATGAGGGTAAAAATATTGCTGACTTCATTACTATAGATGGAGGAGATGGAGGGTCTGCTACTGCACCTTTAGAGATGATGTCTAAAATAGGTCTACCCATAAGAGAGTCACTAAAGATAGCTAATGATAGTTTAATAAAATATGGATTAAGAGATGATATAGTCATCATCGCAGCAGAAAAGGTACTTACCCCTGATGATGTGATAGAACTGCTTTGTTATGGAGCAAATTTTATAAATATTGCTAGAGGCTTTATGATATCTGCTGGATGTATACGTGCACGTGAATGTTCTGGAGCAGGTGGAAGACACTGTCCTGTAGGACTTGCAACTATGAACGAAGCTAAACGAAGTAAGTATCTTGTACTTCAAAAGGCTAAATATATAACGAACTATCATAATGAACTGTTACATGGTATACGCTCTTTAATGGCAGTTATGGGTAAAACTAATGTATTACAATTGAGTAAAGAAGATTTAACATTACGTTAAAAAACCGTTAAACTTTGCTCCTTATAATTCGGAATAAACTAAATTATAAGGAGCAATCATGCTAAATAAAAAACTATCACTTCTAATGTTGCCTCTTGCTGCAACACTTTCACTTCAGGCAAATGACCCATTTTTTGATGATCCCTTTGGAGATGATATCTTTAAAGAGATGATGCAAATGCAACAAAATATGGACAAAATGTTTAACCGTATGCACCAACGTATACAACAACGTTCATCTAATGTGGTAAGTCCTTTGGGTACGTATAAGATTGCTACACAAGAGCAGTTTATGGATAAAGGTGACCACTATGAGTATGTGACAAATATACCAGAGAATAAAGAAAATCAAATAGATATCAATGCAAAAGATGGTGTGATGGCAATCACTGCTAAAATCATAGAAAAACATGAAAATAAAACAGCCAATAGCTATAGTAGTTCAAGTTCTATGCGTATGTATCAACAAAGTGTACCTTTACCAGCTGATGCAGATGAGGGTAGTATGAGTGCAGAGTATAAAGACAAAAGATTGGTAATTTCTGTGAAAAGAAGTAATAAGAGTACTAAAGTAGTACCAAATATTACGATACATACATCAAAAGAGTCTAATGTTACAAAGAAAAATGAAGATGTGAATAGGAGCAATACTTCAACTGAAGACAACACAACTACAACAGATAAAAATAGTACAGAGAGTAATAATACAAAAAAAATGACTATTAACTCTGATGTACCTTCTATGAGTTAAAAGATTAGGAGCAACAGTTTTCACTGCTACAGGTATCTTTTTTTTGAAAGTATGGTTTTATTATAAACCATACTAATAATCCCCACAAAACAATAGAAGCCAGTGTTGATACAATACCTCCCTCTTCATCCATCCGTATGAGTGAAGAGGGGTCTATATCAGTGACATCGAAGATGTAGTCTAATCCTAGTCCAAAGAGTACACTACCTATAATAATACTACCTAGATAGATAACCAAAGATTTAGTACCAAGCATTTTTTTGACTACACCGATTGTCACAGTATTGGTAGCAGGACCTGCAGAGAGAAATACAAAGGCTGCCCCTGCGCTCACGCCACTTAACATAAGTCCTGCTGCAATTGGTAAAGATGCCGTAGCACAAACATACATAGGTACAGCAATAGCAATGACAATGAGGTATGAGAGCCATGTATGTCCTTGGAGTAATTCAGAGAGGTTATCGGGGATGGCTACAGTGATGAGTCCCCCTAAAAGTAGACCCCAAAAGAGTGGCTTGGCTATGTCACCTAAAAGTGTGATAAAGGCATATTTAAGTGCTGCACTAAAAGAGAAAGACTTTTTTTCAGTATTACTACTGCAACAAGAGTCTGTACCTGTTTCACATGATTCTTCTTTTGTATTGAGGGCAGATATGGAATCTGCCCCTACGGGTTTTAATGTTGAAAATGATGTTATTGTCTCTTTATCAAATATATTAGTAAGAATACCCGCGACCATCGCTATAATCATAGAGGTGATGGCACGATACAACGTAAATATCCACCCAAATATTCCATAGGTAGCCATGATGGAATCTACCCCTGTGATAGGTGTAGAGATGAGAAAAGAGAGTGTAGCACCCTTAGATGCTCCAGACTTTTTAATGGACGTAGCTAGTGGTATCACCCCACAAGAACATACAGGTAGAGGTATACCAAAGATCGTGGACTTTACTACGGAAGAAACATTGTCTTTACCTAAATGTTTTGTCACGATACTATCGGGTACCAATTCATGTAGAATACCAGCAAAAAGTAGTCCAAAAAGAATATAGGGAGCCATAGCAATACTAAGTTGCCATAAGGCTTCAAAAAAGTGGGTGATTAGCATAATCAGACCTTTTTTCTCTTAATATAACAAAGAGTTACTTAAATACAAATCGCTTGTTTTATTTTCTCTTGGTTAAGTTTTTTGATGAGTTTAGCGGAGAGTTCACCATAACGTTTTTCATCAAGATTAAGTTGTTCCTGAATCTCTTCTATATCTACACCATCAGACCAAGCTCTAAGTAGTTTTAACTCTTTTTTTGTGAGTTTTAGTTTTAGAGCTTCTTTTAAAGCTTCTTCTTCTTTGAGTGGATTCACTAATTTTTTAATATGTTTTTCTATTTCTGTACTGAGGGTTAACAATGTTTTTTCCTATTTTGTAAATTGTAATATACTCATATAGCCTAATCCTGCAAATAGGATAGTACCAAAGAGATTGAGAGCCATATTGGCAAAAGCTTGTGCGTAGTGTCCTGACTCTAATAAAAAGAAGCTCTCTATCGCAAAGGTAGAATAGGTCGTTAGTGCTCCCAAAATACCTGTAATCATAAAGGTCTTTAGATGGGGTGAAAGTGTAGTATTGAGATGAAAATATGCAAAAAGCATCCCAATAAGTAATGAACCCAATAGATTCACAGTGAGTGTACCTAAAGGTAAGGCATGCACAATATTTTTATTGACAGTGGTATTAATAAGTAGACGTAGTGTAGCACCAATGGCACCACCACTAGCGACTGCGATTATTGTTAGTGAGTTCATCATCTATTACCTTTTGCATATCTTCTCTTAGCTTATCATACCAATTTTCATCAGCCTTACTTACATTAATAGTAGGTAAAAAATGATAATGAACTATAGCGGAGTGTGCTGTTTTATTATGTTCATTTAGGAGTTTCTTACTACCTGTAATTACAATAGGTTGTACTTTTAATCCTAACTTCTCTGCGATAATTTTAGTACCTTTTTTAAAAGAGAGCAGGGGTTGCTTGGCTGTTCTTGTGCCCTCTGGAAAAATAGCAACTGGACGGTGATAAACATCTCTAGACTCTTCTACATCTTTGATAAATTTAATTAAAGATGATTTACTTCCTCTATTTATAGATATTTGCTCTCCATGTTTAAGTAAATTACCAAACCAAAGGGTATCAAAAAGTTCTTTTTTAGCTGCCCAACGCATATGGTTGTTTTGAACAGCTTCCAGACCAATAATATCAACAATACCTTGATGATTCATTACGTACATATCAGCACTTTTATCCATTGTACCTTTTTTAATAGCGATGCCACCCATCATCCATAATGTAAGACTATTAATATGATGAACAATGGTACTTTTATATTTACCAAAAAGCATTAATGCTGGTATCATTAGTACAGCAGTATTGAAGGAGATTACAAAAGCTCCCCAATAAAACCTAAGGGTTGCAAATATCTTCATTTTTAATCCATCCTATGATTCCAGGTTTGTATTCAACTTTATTATACTCTCCACGAGTACCTAATAACATTGTATCTAATTTATTCTCGACTCTTGTACCTATGGTACTTGTATCTGTGGGTATGATATATAGAGGTGAACCTTGTTTTACACATATCTTTTTATGTGGTATATAAAAAGTAAGTAGTGTAATAATAGAAATTACACCCAATATAAGATAGAAAAAATCTCTTTTCCAAAGAAACATAATGATAAAAAATAGAGAAAAAGCAATAAGTGCATAACGTTTTAGTCTTTTAAAGGCATCTACCTTTGGATTTAAGTCAGATTGTGTGGTTACAGATGCATTTACAACTTCAACGGGAATAGTAAATGTTTTAAATTGTTTTTTCAAAGTATTAAAATAAGAAAAATTCAACTTTTTTTGTTCACGTGGTAATACAGCATAAAATTCTGCTGTAACTTTGGCATTATCTCTTTTTAGTGCTTCTATACCAAATTCACTTATGTTTTCTAATACCATATCTTCTAAATTTGCTTCAAAGGCCTCTATCGATAGTGTGACTATATGATTTTTACCATCATAATTAGATACTTGTTGTCCTTTTATTTTCATATTTGCCGCGAGTACACCAGAAAAGTTTTTTTGCTTATTTAAGGTAGAGATAGAGATAGGATGTGCTTTTAAAGAACTCTCTCCATCACTATAAGTAATAAATAATGTTGGAATAAGTATATCTGTTTTTCCTGCTTTAAAATAAAATGTATAGAATGTATCATTTCCATTTTTTACTTGAAGAGGCTTAGAATAAAGAGGTTGAAAGGTACTTGCAGCATCAAAAGTTAAAGAAGGTGAGTTGTCTGGTCCGACAACTGTAACTGGAAAAAGTTGATTTTCATATACTTTTTTAGGCATATAACTGTATTTATATTCACTTTGTGCATTAAGTAGGGAGGGCGAAAAAAATAAAAACCCTACAAAAAGTAATACAAAACGAAATATTGACATTATGCCTCAAAGCCCTTTAACATACGTATACCATCCTCTGAACCGAGTATTGCTTCTAAAGCACGTTCTGGATGAGGCATAAGACCAAAGACATTTTTAGACTCATTACATACACCAGCAATAGAAGTAACAGAACCATTGACTACTACAGGTTCACCTTTTTCATCTGAGTAACGTAAAAGTATTTGATTATTTTCTTCGAGCTTTTTAAAGCCTTCAACATCGATATAATAGTTTCCATCTGCATGAGCTATCGGTATATTGAGTACTTCACCTTTGGTACATTTATTTAAAAATACATTATCATTATTAATAACACAAAGATTTTGATGTTTAGAAATAAAGTGTAGGTTATTATTACGCTTTAGTGCTCCAGGGAGTAGCCCCGCTTCTGTAAGGATTTGAAAACCGTTACAAATACCTAGTACTTTTCCACCACTATTTGCATAGCTTGTTACTGCTTTCATAATAGGAGAGAATCTAGCAATAGAACCAGAACGTAAATAGTCACCATAAGAGAAACCACCAGGTACCACAACTAAGTCTATATTTACAGGAAGTTTTTCATCTTCGTGCCATACAAGTTCAGTCGTGTGACCTAACTTTTCAAATGCATACTGAGTATCAAACTCACAGTTTGTCCCAGGGAATCTTAATACTGCCACTTTCATCTTAGTTAATCTCTATAGTATAATCTTCGATAACTGTATTGGCAAGTAGTGTCTCACACATCTCTTTTACTTCAGCTTCAGCCTTAGATTTGTCTGTTGTGGCAAGGTTAAGTATGATTTGTTTTCCAATTCGTACATCTGTAACGCCAGCAAATCCTAAAGAGTCCAGTGCGTGGTGTGCTGCCTTTCCTTGTGGATCAAGTACGCCATCTTTTAAAAATATATTTACTATCGCTGTCATTATTTATTTCCTTATTTATTTCTGTTTTGAATTCTATCTAAAACTTGTTTGTAGGCTTCAGTAAGTCCACCTAGACCTTGTCTAAATCTATCTTTATCTAATTTTTCATCTGTATCTGCATCCCAAAGTCTAAAATTATCAGGACTAAGTTCATCAATAAGAATAATATTTCCATCACTGTCTCTACCAAATTCTAATTTAAAATCAACCACTTTTATATTGAGTTCTGCATAAAACTCTGATAGTAATGTGTTAATGCGTCTAGCCATAAATCTAATATAATCAAGTTCATCAGTATTATTCACAAGATTCAAGATGAGACAGTGTTGATCATTGAGTTTAGGGTCACCCAATTCATCATTTTTATAATCAAATTCAACAAGTGTAAATGGAAGAATTGTTTTATCTGCAATACCGAGGTTTTTACTGAGACTCCCCGTAGCAATATTTCTAACAATAACTTCTATATAAATAACTTCAGCTCTTTTATGAAGCATATTATTATCATCAATAGTATCAACATAATGTGTTGGGATACCTTTCTCAGCTAAATACTTAAAAAGTTCAGTTGAAATCTTATTATTTAGTGCACCTTTTCCTTCTTCACTTGACTTCTTTTCTCCATTGAATGCTGTTAAGGAGTCTTTAAATTCAGAGATGAGTAAATTTTTATCTTTGGTTTCCCAGATTTTCTTTGCTTTCCCTTCATAAAGAAGTGTAGTTTTTTCCATTATTTGTGTCCTTTATTTGTAATAATAAGTGCCTTGAGTATATCTACGGCTGATTTAAGTTGAGCATCTTTATATAGTTGCTCTTCAGTTATGATTGTATCGTCTACTTTTGTTTCATTATTTTCAGTACCATTTAGATCTTTGGATTGTGTAGTATTACCATCTATCTTAGCGAGTTCACCTTCAAGGTGTTTTTTAAGATCTCTCTCTTTGAGTAAAATAGGGTCTTCTTTAAACTCAATTTTTCCTAGATGTACGATGATATCAGGTGTAACACCTACATTTTGAATAGTACGGCCACTTGGTAGGTAATATCTAGCTACGGTAAGCTTAAGAGCTTCTTTGTCTCCTATAGGCATAACTACTTGTACCGAACCTTTACCAAACGTTCCTTCACCTACTGTAACAGAACGATTAAAGTCTTGTAATGCACCAGAAACAATCTCTGAAGCAGAAGCTGAACCACCATTGACAAGTACAACAATAGGAATATTTGTGTCAGTACCATCGTGATGTGCTTTATACTCTACATTTTCACCTTTTGCTTTACCTTTTTGGCTTACAACTACACCATCCTCAACAAATAGATCTACCAATCCAACAGCTTGATCTAATAATCCACCAGGATTATTTCTAAGATCTAATATAATTCCTTTGGTTTCATTATGCTCAGACATAGCTTTCTTTACACCATCTACTACTTTTTGATCAAAAGAAGTCACATGGATATAGAGTACTTTTTTATCAATCGTTTTTGTATATACGGATTGAATTTTAATAATATCTCTAGTAATTTTAATTTTAAGAGGTTTAAGCTCATTTTTTCTAATAATAGTTAGGGTGATGTCTGTCTTTGGTTTACCACGCATGAGTTTAACAGACTCATCTATATTCATACCAATGGTTGCCTTGTCATCTATTTTTAAAATAATATCACCGGCTTTGATACCGGCTTTAAATGCAGGTGTACCGTCAAGTGGTGCAATAACAGTAAGTGCACCATCTTTCATACCTATGGATATACCAAGTCCACCAAATTCACCTTTTGTTTGTACAGATAAATCCTTATAGGCTTTGGTATCCATAAAGGTAGAATGGGCATCAAGGTTTGCCATCAATCCTTTAAGTGCTTTATCTACAAGATCTGTTGTATTCACATCATCTACATATTGACTCTCAATAACATTAAGAATTTGTGTAAATTTGATGTAAGCTTCCAGCTTTTCTTTAGCAGTAGATTTTACATGTGTTTTAGTAGGGGTTTCTTTTGCTTGAGCGAATGAACCAAAGAGGTATGCAGCAGTAATTGTTGATACAAATCCTGCAAGGATAATTTTTTTACTTTTTTTAATCATTAAGGTCTTATCTCCATCTGATAATTAGTTTATAATTTTATTTAAAAAGCACTAAGAGGTTGCTTTTATTAAAATTCCAATACTATATAATAGTTTAATTAACGATATTTAAAACACTATATTAATCATTTTACTAAATAAACTTGACAATAAGTGACTCAATGTTGTATAATTTATAAAAATAATTAAGAAAGAGGAGTTAATAATGAGTATTTTAGAAAAATTAACCAATCAAATGCAAGGGACAATTGAATCCGGTGTTTCCCTTGCTTTACACAATAAAAACCAAGAAGTAGAACCAGTTCATCTTGTATGGGCACTATTGACCAATAGTGGTAGTATTTTGCATCAAGCATTAAACAAGATGAATGTAGATAAAGCAGCAATTGAGTTAGAGACTAAATCTTTGGCGAATAAATTGCCACAAGTCTCTACCGTGACAAAAGAGACAATCAAACTGGGGCAAAATCTTGTGAGAACCCTTCAAAATGCAGAAGGTGTTATGACAGCCAATGGTGATCAATATCTGGCTGTAGATGCATGGCTCAGAGCAAATATTAATGAGAGCTTTATAGGTGATACTATAGGGAAATATGTAGATATATCTGAGTTTGAAAAAACGTTAGAGAGTATACGTGGAGGTAAACAAATAGATTCACAATCTGGAGATGAAACACTTGAAGCCTTAGCACAGTATGCAGATGATTTAAATCAAAAAGCACTTGATGGTAAGCTAGATCCTGTGATAGGAAGAGATGAAGAAATTCAACGAATGATGCAAATTCTTATCCGTAAAACGAAAAACAACCCTATACTCATCGGTGAGCCAGGCACAGGTAAAACAGCAATTGTAGAAGGTCTTGCACAACGTATTGTTAATAAAGAAGTACCACTAAGCCTTCAAAATATGCGTGTTATGAGTCTAGATATGAATAGACTTATTGCTGGAGCAAAATATAGAGGTGAATTTGAAGATAGACTAAAAGCGGTGATTGATGAAGTGAAAGAATCTGCAAATGTTATCTTGTTTATTGATGAGATTCATACTATTGTAGGGGCAGGAGCATCTGAGGGTGGCAATGATGCAGCAAACATCTTAAAGCCAGCTCTTGCACGTGGTGAACTTCATACTATAGGAGCTACTACACTTAAAGAGTATAGAAAATATTTTGAAAAAGATACGGCATTGCAAAGACGTTTTCAGCCTGTAAAAGTGGATGAACCAAGTATTAACGAAGCCTTACAAATCTTAAGAGGTATCAAAGATAAACTTGAAGCCCATCATAATGTCAATATTACCGATGCAGCACTTGTTGCTGCAGCAAAATTGTCTGATAGATATATTACAGATAGATTTTTACCAGATAAAGCTATTGATCTTATCGATGAAGCTGCAGCTGAACTTAAGATGCAAATTGAGTCAGAGCCTACAGATTTGGCTAAAGCAAAACGTGAGATATCTACTTTACAAGTAGAACGTGAAGCATTAAAGATGGAAGTAACAGAAAAAAATGCAACACGTCTAGAAGAGATAGAAAAAGAGATAGCTGATCTTGAGGAGAAACGAGTATCACTACAAAGTCAGTTTGACAACGAAAAGAATGTGTTTAATGAAATAGCTGAAGTAAAAACGACTATAGATTCACTTAAGACACAAGCAGAACATGTCAAACGTGAAGGTGACTTTAACAAAGCAGCTGAAATTGAGTATGGTCAAATACCACAAGAAGAGACGAAACTTCAAACACTTGAAGAGAAGTGGACTGAGATGATGAAAAGCGGTACTTTGCTTAAAAACTCAGTAGATGAAGAGATGATAGCAAGTATTGTAAGTCGTTGGACTGGGATATCTGTCAGTAAGATGCTACAAGGTGAAAAAGAAAAAATCTTAGCGATTGAAGAGATATTAAGAAAAGAAGTAGTGGGACAAGATGAAGCGCTTAAGGCAGTAGCACGTGCGATTAAACGTAACAAAGCAGGACTGTCTGATATCAATAGACCTATAGGAAGTTTTATGTTCTTGGGACCTACCGGTGTAGGTAAGACACAAGTGGCGAAAACATTGGCGAAGTTCTTATTTGATACAGAGAAGTCACTTATACGTATTGATATGTCTGAATATATGGAAAAACATGCTGCATCACGTCTAGTAGGTGCACCTCCAGGATACGTAGGGTACGATGAAGGGGGACAACTTACTGAAGCAGTACGTCGTAAGCCATATTCTGTTGTACTTTTTGATGAGATAGAAAAGGCACATCCCGATGTTTTTAATACACTTTTACAAGTACTTGATGATGGACGTCTTACGGACAATAAAGGAGTTACTATAGATTTTAAAAATACTATTATTATCATGACTTCTAACATAGCATCAGATAAGATTATGGAGATTACTGATAAAGAAGAGCGAAGAGAAGCAGTACAAGAGGAACTCAAGCGTAACTTTAAGCCAGAGTTTTTGAACCGTTTAGATGAGCAAGTTATCTTTAATCCATTAGATTTAGAGGCAATTACACGTATTGTGGATATTATGTTTAAAGATATTCAGAAAAAACTTGCAGAGCGTGATATTACTATTACGTTGACCGATAATGCAAAAGCATATATTGCAGAAGCAGGATTTGATCCAGTATATGGTGCAAGACCGTTAAAAAGAGCACTCTATGAAGTTGTAGAAGATCGACTTGCAGAATTAATATTAGAAGATAAAGTTGTAGAAGGTTCTTCTGTAACTTTTGATGTACAAAATGGAGAGATTAAAACAGATATAAAATAGAAAAGTACTTCCCCGTGATTACGGGGAAGATTGAATTTAGTAATTCAATTGTAGTGAGAAGGAGAGAAGTATTAATTATGACTTATCTTCATCTTTTGTTGTGTTTGCATCTTCTTCAGTAGGTGCAGAAGCTTCAGTAGGTGCTTCTGCTGCATCTGCTGATGTAACAGTGATTTCTACTGGTTGTGCTTCATTTGCTTGTATAGTTAGTGTAGACATCGCTATTACAGCGATTAATATCATAATGTTTTTCATTATAATCCTTTTAGAATGTTTTATCGAATACTATATTCGAACAAAAGTATTATAATAAATTAGTGTGACTTGAATATTACCCATGTATTCTGTAAGAAATTATTTAAAATATTTTGTTAAAAAAGCATTCAATTGATTTGCAAAGGCATGTGCATCTTTTTGTCCAAATGCTTTGGGGCCTTTGGTTATTTCTCCACTCTCTCTAATATTCTCCATGAGATTTCTCATAGCCAGGTACTGTTTAATGTTTTCTGTAGAATAAAGCTCACCTCTATGGTCAATGGCATGGGCATATTTACTTATAATTCTATCAGCTAGGGGTATATCTGCTGTAATAATCAAGTCTCCCTCTTTACATAATTCTACTATATGGTGGTCTGCTTCATCAGCACCTTGCGCTACAATAATATACTCTATATATTTTGACTTCCCTATATGTATTTTTTTGTTAGCAATGACTTTAGTTGGAATAGATAGACGTTCAATACTACGTAAAACAATGGGTTTAAGCAAGTTTGGAAAGGCATCACCATCTATAAAAAGAGTCATTCCTGCCATTATCTCACAAACTCTTTGATCCGTCCTACTTCTCCAGAACTGAGTCGTACTTTTATGCCATGTGGATGTGTAGGTGCATTAGTAAGTATCTTTTGTACTTTACCATATGTGATGTAACCTGTAGATTGATCCTCTTTCAAGACAATACCTACATCCATACCATACTTTATATCTGCACGTTTTTGACCTTCAGACATTTTATATCTTTGGTTCGTAGTTGAGTAGTTTTTTTACGGTATCGACAGAGCAGAAAAATAGAGCATCAAAAATAGGATTTAGTTTGGTTTTGTTCTCATCAATAATGTCAAATGCTTGAAAAAAGAACCCTGAACCATCTTCAGGATTAGCTGGTTTGACATGAAAAACAATAGGCTTTAAGGTACGTACGACGTTAAGTATTTTTTTATAGTTTTTTTCCTCTTTTTCAGGAAGTAGATTGTCTTGCTTACTCTCATTTTTACGTGCTTTAAGTAGGAGTTGGAGTTTGTCATTAAAAATGACTTTATTCCATGTAATACCTCCTAATTCTATGTCAAAACTGGAATTTCCTGAGGTAAGAGGGTGGGGCTTTGCTTCCCGTATAGCCTCCAAAAGGTGAAGAAAAAAGTTTTTTCCTCCAAAATTATTAGCACACTCTAAAAGTTTTTGATGATGTAGTAGTTTATCTTCATCATTTAAGTTGTTAAAATCACACATTGTTATTCTTTATATTAATTTGACGTATTATAGCGTACTATCTTAGATTAATGAACTTTCTATATAATTATAATAATTATAATTTATGGAGGTTGTCATGGGTAAGGTGGAAAATGTAGGCAAAGAAGGGAGCATAAGGACATATGCACGCTACGAAGATATAGATAAAGAGCTGCTAGAACGTGATATTGATGAGATAAAAGCACAAATGAAAGTACCAGATGAAGAGGATTTTCAACATCTACTTAAAATGGAACGTTGGGGAAGAATTGCTACATTCTCAGGCTATGGACTTATTTTATTTTTGGCTATTATTGGGTTGTTTTCAGAAGTAGGGAGTTTTTTATTCTGGTCAGTAGGGCTTGTATCTGCCTTACTCATTAGTACAGGAAATGTCTCTCGTTGGGCGAATGTGACACATCCAATTTTGCATGGTGGATATGATAAAATACCTAATATACCAGAGAGATATACCAAAAAATATTTTGCCAAAGGCTCTAGACGTTTTGTAGATTTTCTAGATTGGATAAAGCCTGATGCATGGGCGTATGAACATAATATTATGCACCATTATCATCTAGGTGAGGAGGATGATCCTGATCAAGTAGAACGTAACTTACAGTGGCTTATTCAGTCTAAAGTGCCTATGTGGTTACGTTATGTAATTATTTATGCATTTACAGCGACATGGAAGTTTACATACTATGCACCCAATACACTGAGAATACTAGAGAACAAAAAGTTAAAAGAACAAGACAAACGTACTATCACAGACTATGAACTAGACCCACGTACTAAAAATGGTTTGGAGTTATGGATGGAGTACTACCTTCCTTATGGTATTATTAAATTTGTTGTATTTCCACTTTTATTTTTACCGTTTGGAACACAGGCTGTGATTAATGCATTGATTATTTTAGTAATCGCAGAGGCATTTGCAAATATACATTCATTTTTAGTGATAGTACCTAATCATTCTGCAGAAGATATTTATATGTTTTCAGAACCATCTAAGAGTACAGGTGAGTTTTATTTACGTCAGATTATGGGTTCTGTAAATTATAATACGGGGACAGATTTTGTAGATTTTTTACAAGGATTTTTAAATTACCAAATAGAGCATCATCTTTTTCCAAATATGCCACTAAGTTATTACCAAAAGATGCAACCTATTGTCAAAGATATTTGTAAAAAACACAATCTAGAGTACAGACAAGAGTCTGTGTTTAAACGTGTGTTTATGACGATAGACCTTATGGTAGGTAAGACTAAACTCCTTAGAGTAGATGGTATTTAGTGAGCACAGAACAAAGGGTAGCACGTATAGATGCAGCCCTTGAAAAGAAACAACCCACTCTCCAAGTCATGCTAGACAGTGTACATAACTCTCAAAACCTCTCTACCATCATACGTACTGCTGATGCAGTAGGGGTACTAGACATTTTTTACTCAACACCAGCCAACGAAACCCTACGTATACATAAGACTATTACCCAAGGTGCACACCGATGGACACATAGATACCGTATAGATGAAGCAGATAAAGTTAAGTTTTTACAACAAAAAAAGAAAGAGGGATTTCAAGTTGTTGTAACCCATCTAGAAGAGAGGGCAGTGTGTTACAGAGAGGTTGATTATAGCAAACCTACTCTCATAGTAATGGGTAATGAAAAAGAGGGTGTAAGCTCTGATATTATAGCTGAAGCAACAGATGTAGTAGTCATACCTATGCAAGGTATGGTACAAAGTCTCAATGTATCTGTAGCTACCGCACTTATACTTTATGAGGCACAACGACAGTTGGAAAATGCTGGTAGATATGATACTTCTCAGATACCTTTTGCAAAGCGAACAGAAATCAGAGATGCATGGGTTTATAGAGATACTATTGCCCGAAGAAGTAAAGGTGAAATAGCTTTAGAATTTCAAGAAAACCTTATACAGTTTTAATACCCTAAATTAGTTTATTTCCCCCCCCCTATGTTTATGATATATAATACAGAAGTAATAGTGAGTTAATACTATTCCTATACAATTTTTTATAACAATTTTTGTTATTAATAAGAATTTATATAGGAAAAAAGAATGAAAAAATCACTAAAAATAATGTTATCTATAGTAGCAGTAAGTGCTCTTGGTTGGAGTACAGATATTAGTAGTTGGAAGACAAATTATACATCAGGTGGTGATGTATGGATTCAATTGGAAGATAAACCCAATAATACACAAGACTGGGTAGGTATATATCCTAAAGGTAGTAGTAATGATTGGAGTAATGTAGTAGATTGGAGATGGGCAAAAGAAACATCTACAACGGAAGTAGATCCAGGTGATTGGTATAAATTTAAATTAAATGATGGTACCTATGATGCACGATTCTTTTTAAATAATACATTTACTGTAGATGAGAGTATCTCATTTAGTGTGGGTAATGCTTATCCTCCAATTGTGGAAAAAGATAGAATTGGTGCACGAGAAGTAAAATCAACTCCAAAGAGTCAAGGGAAAATATTTGCTTCTCCAAATGGTAGTGGTGATTGTATGAGTTATGAAAATGCTTGTAGTATTGAAACTGCTATGCGTAAACTTAGTCAAATAAATAATGTACTTTTTTTAAGAGGAGGCGTTTATAATATTAATCAATTATTGGTCGTTTCTAAATACAAAAGTGGCACAGCAGATAGACCTATAATTATTGAAAGTTACCCTGCTGAAAAAGCAATACTAAATGGGAATGCTACGATTGCAAAAATAAAAGCACATAAGTCTCCAGAAGGGGGAATTTACATTGGAACTGGAGATGTGGATATCCTTCGTCATATAAAGATAAGAAATATTGAAATTACAAAAATGGGGGGTAAAGGTATCATATTAATGAGGACAAAAGGTGTTACTATTGAAGGGTGTAACATACATCATAATTATCTTTCTGCCATTGGATTGTATCGTTCTAGTGATAATACTATTATTGATAATAAACTTCATAGTAATTCAGATAAAGGATTAACAGATATGGGAGGTAATTTACATTTTGATAATGGAGGAAATGCTGATGGTCTAGCTATTGACTATTCTGGACATTCTAATCGTAATATTATTAGCCATAATAGTGTATATAACAATTCTGATGATGGTATTGATAATATTGGTGGAGTAGATAGTACTATCACTTATAATCTAACATATAATAATCTAGGTTTAGAAGGTGGAAAGAATGGTGGGATAGGGAATGGAATTGGAATAAAAGCATGTGGGAAAAATGCTAAAAGAACAAACGTAAAATATAATATTTCATTTGGCAATAATGGGAATGGTTTTGAGTGTAACAATAATAATGGTGTAGGAGTAATATTTAAATATAATACTGCATACAATAATGGAAATTATGGATTTGATAATGAAAAAGACTATTCTCAAGCCAAATTTTCTATGAATATTTCTAGTAATAATTTTACAGGTAATATACGAAATGGAATTCAAAATAATAACTCTTGGGATATTAGTGATACTGTACCATTTGTAACAACAAATCTTTCTTCAAAAAACTTCTTAAAACCTAAGCAAGGCTCTAGTTTTGAAAATATGGGAGCTTATGCAAAATAGGTTCTACTCTTTTGAACTAAAATAGTAATCTATTTTAGTTCATTCTAATTTTATAAGTAGGGATATGTTTGTGAATCTACATTTAAAATAACCTAACTTTTTTATAAATGTATTTTATTATACAAATTTTTTAAATATCAATAAAAGGAAAATAAAATGAAACAATCAAAAAATATATTATTAATAACAACATTGCTATTCTCAACACAAGTGTTTGCTACAGTTTATGAAGATGCAGAAGATGAGAGTACAAATAGATGGCATGTTTATGATAAATCACCTGCAGGTGCAACTGTAGATAATGTATATCTTCAAGATAGAGACCATAATGCTATC
>Ga0256827_10001112_pt1 | contig 17002 bp, 10 predicted proteins | sample CV84metaG_FD_185977 | JGI IMG/M metagenome (GOLD analysis project Ga0256827, IMG submission 185977) | Hydrothermal vent microbial communities from East Pacific Rise, Pacific Ocean - CV84 | ecosystem: Environmental > Aquatic > Marine > Hydrothermal vents | place: Pacific Ocean: East Pacific Rise... | reverse complement strand
CTCCAACAGGAGTTGAAGTTCGACACATAGCATACAACTCTGATTCTTTGGCATTTTGGGTAGGAAATTGGGCTACTGATATGTTTCTAGTAAACATGAGTGGAGCAATTCTCGATACAATCTTAGCATCAGATCATGGTTTAACAGGAAATTATGGCTCTGCTTACGATAATATATCAGTTGGAGGCCCATACCTTTGGGTTTTATCAACATCACCCGAAGGATATTTGTACAGAATAAGAATTGCTGATACAGATATAAGTCTTATACATGATATCAATACCGATGTTACGCCAGCTCCTTTAACAATTGGTGGTGGTTTATTTATTCATCCAGATATTATACCTGGAACTACAACTCTTGGAGGATTATATCAAGGAGATCCAAATGGTGCTTTTGGCTATGATTTATCATCATGTAGAGAAATACATATTGATATTGCAATAGACGAAATATACACACCTAACAACGACAGTATTTGTTCTTTATCTGCTGCTGAAGAATTAAAAATAAGAATTCATAATTATGGAATAGATACAATAACTGGTAGTTTTGATGTTGCCTATTCATTAAATGCTGCTGCAGCTATTACAGAAACAATAAACTTAAGTACCGATTTATTACCTGACTCTTCAATAGATTATACTTTTTTAAATACTGAAGATTTATTGGCAAGTGGAAATTATGATTATACAGTTTACACACTTTTAGCAACTGATGAAAATTTAAATAATGACACTACTAGCTTTTCTGTAATTTCTGGTACAGAAAAAATTACTGTTGAAACAATGACAGACGCATATAACTATGAAGCTTCTTGGCTAATAATAAATACATTAACAGGAGATACAATTGCAACAAATCCTATTTTACTTGCTAATGATACCTTGTTAACAACAATTTGTACTTCAGAAAATGGGTGTTATACTTTAATCTTAAATGATTCTTATGGTGATGGAGGTACCGCTATAATTGTTTACTATAATGGAGTATCAGTTGATACAATTTCGGCAACATCATATTTAACACAAGCAGAAATAAACTATATTGGAGTTGGCTGCCCAACTGATGATGCAGCAGTAACCCAAATACTGTCGCCAAATAATAATACTTCATGTAATTTGTCAGCAAGTGATTCTGTTACAATAGAGCTTATTAATTATGGAACCGATACAATATCAGGAACACTAGATGTTGCCTACAGTGTTAATGGAGGAACTCCTGTACAAGAAACAATTACTCTAATTTCGGATATAGCTCCTTTAGAGACATTACAATATACATTTACAAGTACTGTTGATTTATCAGCTATAGGAGAATATGAGATAAAAGCATATACCGAATTAATTGGTGATGGAAACAATATAAACGATACTTTAACAACAAATGTTCAAACTAGTGATGGAGAAATTGAAATAAGACTTTATACCGATACATACGGTTCTGAAACTTCATGGTTAATAATTAATCAAGTTCAAGATACAATCGCAGAAATGTCTGGATTTAGTTCTAGTACAACATATACTAGCATTGTGTGTGTATCAGATACAAATTGTTACACATTTATACTTAACGATTCCTACGGAGATGGTGGTGCTAATGCAGCAATATATTATAATAGTAATTACGTTGATACTATTATTGGAACATCGTACACAACAACTGCACAAATTGGATTTATAGCTTCTGGCTGCCCACAAGAAGGTGACATTGTAATTAAAAAATATGTTGAATATCCATTATCTCCTATAAGTTTACCATATCAATTTGTTGTTGGAGTATCAAACGAAGGCAATATTCTTAACGAAGAAGTTAAAATTGCAGCAGATGTAATTTCTGAAACTTATACTGATACAGTTCTAACACCAAATCCATTAGGAATTGGAGAAAGTGCATACATGTCATATTCAAATATTTATAACACTGCTACAACAGGTATAAAACAAATAAAATTCGATGCTCAATATGTTGATGACATAGATCAATCTAATAATATTGATACTGTTAATATTTTATTTACTGATACCGTTTTATCAAGAGATTGGGACGATACACCTACTGGTTCTATAGGAATTGGAGCAGGTAGTACTGGAGCATTTGGTCACCCATTTACAATTTTAGATTCTGATACTTTATCATCTGTATCATTTTTAACAACAGCAGCACCAATAAACGAAATAACAAGTGTTGATGTTTATACTTTTAATGGAACACCTGGAACATTATTAGCTTCATCTAATGAATTCACATTTACACAAAGTGATTCTGCTTGGTATACTCTATCTATTCCAAATGGTTTAGCATTAGACTCAGGAACATACTTTGTTGCAGTAAGAGAGGCAGATGCTAGCATTTCATTAGCTTCATCAACAAATTATTATACTGATAATACACTATGGTACAATGTAAATGGTGGTACTTGGACAGATGCCACAGGTAGTTTTAACCATACACTATTCCTACGATTAAATTTTGGAGTACCTGTTATTACAAAGATAAATGATATCGATGAACAAAATATCATTAAGTTATATCCTAATCCTGCAAAAGATCAACTAAATATTGAAACTAATTACGAACTTAACAAAGTTCAAATTATTGATATTACAGGAAAGATGCTAGTTCAAGAACAAAATAATTTCTCAACAATAAATATTTCCGATTTACATAAAGGTGTATATTTTATTAAACTATACGTTAACAATAATACTATTGTAAAGAAATTTATTAAAGAATAAAATTAAATAATTTTAATTAAGCCGATTAATGTATACATTAATCGGCTTTTTTAGTTATTAACATCCAAATATTATAAATTACTTTTGCAAATTTCAATTGCAAGTTTATCTTTGCTAAAAATTATAAACTACATAACAATGAGTGATACAAAAATAACTACTGGTGGAGAGTTCTTAATAAAGAACACTACTGCAAACGATATTTTTATACCAGAAGAATTCGACGAAGAACAAAGAATGATTTTTCAAACTTGTGAAGATTTCTTAGAAAAAGATATTTATCCAAATTTGAATAATATAGATAAAAAAGAAGACGGTTTAATGCGTAAGCTTATCGGCAACGCAGGTGAGTTAGGATTACTAGGAATTTCTGTTCCAGAAGATTTAATGGGATTTGGTCAATCTTTCCTTACAACAATGTATGCTAACGAATCAATTGGTTCATCTTATTCTTTTGCTGTTGCATTTATGGCACAAACAGGAATTGGAACTTTACCTCTTTTATATTACGGTAACGAAGAACAAAAACAAAAATATATTCCTGGAATGGCAAGTGGCGAATTAGCTGCAGCCTATTGTTTAACTGAGCCAGGTGCAGGTTCTGATGCAAATTCGGGAACTACAAAAGCTGTTTTATCAGAGGATGGTAAACACTATATTCTTAACGGACAAAAAATGTGGATAACAAATGCAGGTTTTGCCGATATACTTACAGTTTTTGCAAAAATTGATAACGATAGAATCCTTAGCGCATTTATAGTAGAACGCGATTGGGAAGGAGTTACTTTTAATCCTGAGGAAGAAAAAATGGGAATTAAAGGTTCATCTACAATGCAAATTTTCTTTAACGATGTAAAAGTTCCTGTTGAAAATCTTCTAGGAAAACGTGGAGAAGGATTTAGAATTGCATTAAACATATTACACATTGGAAGAATTAAACTTGGAGTTAATGTTGTTGGAGCATCAAAGAAAACAATTACTCACTCTGTTAATTATTCTAACGAACGTAAACAATTTGGAAAACACATTTCTAACTTTGGAGCAATTAAACATAAATTAGCCGAGCAAGTTATTAGAACTTACGCTGCTGAATCTGCTGTTTATAGAGCATCAAAAGATATTGACGAAGCAATTGAAGAATTATCAAACGAAGGAGCAGACTTTGGGAAAGCTCACATTGATGGTTCTGCACGATTTGCTGTTGAATGTGCTGCACTTAAAGTTTATGGTTCAGAAGTCTTAGATTATGTTGTTGATGAAGCTGTTCAAATATACGGTGGTATGGGTTTCTCTGCCGAGATGCCTGTAGATAGAGCTTATCGCGATTCTAGAATTAACAGAATATTTGAAGGAACAAACGAAATTAACCGTTTAATTGTTGTAGAAACTGCTATTAAAGCGGCTCAAAGAGGAAACTACGATTTATTTTCTCACACAGAAGCTGCAATGAAAGAAATAGAAAATCTTAATGAGACCTTAACAGGTTCTGAAACTTATTTTGAAGAAAAAGCAAAATATATCAGTAATTTCAAGAAAGCAATTCATGTAACTATTCAAGCTATGCAAGATGTTCTTGGTCGCAAGATGTTTGCTGAACAAGAAATTATGATGAATGTTTCTGATATGATAATTCAACTTTATGTTGCAGAATCGCTAATGCTAAGAGTTGAAAAACTATTTAGTTTAAAAGGAGAAGACAATTTTAAAAAAGATATCTTAAATACATTTATTTACGATTCTGCTGACATTATCCGCAAAGCTGGAAAAGATGCAGTTAACTCTTTTGCTGATACAGATTTTGGTGCTAAAGTAAATAATGCTCTTGAGCATTTCACTAAAGTAGCTCCTGTAAACACAAAAGAAGCACGTCAGAATATTGCTAACTATATGATTGAAGAAAATAAATATAGTTTCTAATTAAGAAAATGCTTAAATTATAAAATGCTACTCGGAATTCGAGTAGCATTTTTTTTGCTTTATAATAACACTGACATAATTGCAGTATATTTATAAATTTTCGTATTTTTGTAATATGAAATTACAGAAATCAATATATACACTTATACTTTTATTTATTGCAATAATTTCTTTCTCTCAAGAGAATAAAGACGAAAGGCATAATGTTATAGGTCTTTCTGCAACTTATGCTTATCAGTTCTCTGGTGGCGATTTAGCCGATAGATTTGGTAGTAATTCTAATATTGGTATTACTGCCTGGTATAAATTAGAATCTAACTGGGTATTTGGTTTTGATTTCACATATATGTTTGGAAGAGAGCTAACCGACGAGACAAGTACAATATTCGACAATATTAAAACTTCTGATGGACATATTATTGATAAATATGGACAGTTTTCTGCAGTATTATTATCTGAACGAGGTTTTTACACGGGGGTAAAAATTGGGAAAGTGATACCTTTTACAAAATCTAATCTAAACTCTGGTTTACTTGTAAGCTTTGGGATGGGTTTATTGCAGCATAAAATATTTATAGAAAACGATGGAAATGTAACACCTCAAATAATTGGCGACTACAAAAAAGGATACGATAAACTAACCAACGGATTAGCACTTCAACAATTTATTGGATACATGTATATTGGCAAAAGTAAATTGACAAATTTCTTTGTTGGTGTTGAATTTACACAAGGTTTTACTCAAAGCAGACGCGATTATGATTTTAATTTAATGATGAAAGACGAAACAAAACGCCTTGATTTATTATATTCTATTCGAGTTGGCTGGATAGTTCCGTTTTATAAAAGAGAAGCAAAAGATTTTTATTTTAATTAATAGTTTAAAAATGAATCTACAACAAATTAAACAACGATTTGGTATTATTGGCAATTCGCCATCATTAAATAGAAATATTGAAATAGCTTCGCAAGTAGCAAAAACCGATTTAACTGTTTTAATTAACGGTGAAAGCGGAACAGGGAAAGAAGTATTTCCACAAATAATACATCATTTAAGCTCTAGAAAACATTCTAATTATATTGCAGTAAACTGTGGAGCTATCCCAGAAGGCACAATTGATTCTGAACTTTTTGGACACGAAAAAGGTTCGTTTACTGGTGCTCACGAAAAACGAAAAGGATATTTTGAAGAAGCCGATGGTGGAACAATTTTTCTTGATGAAGTTGGAGAGCTACCTCTATCAACGCAAGTTAGATTGCTAAGAGTTTTAGAAACAGGCGAATTTATGAAAGTTGGCTCATCTAAAATACAAAAAACAAATGTACGCATGGTTGCTGCAACAAACCTAAACATACCTCTTGCAATAAAAGAAGGTAAATTTAGAGAAGATTTGTATTACAGATTAAATACAGTGCCAATAATTATTAAACCACTACGCGAACGTAAAGAGGATATTCATTTATTGTTTAGAAAGTTTGCTGTTGATTTTTCAGATAAATATCAAATGCCGGTAATTAAATTAACAGAAGATGCCGTTGAAGCTCTTGTTAATTATCGTTGGCCTGGAAATGTTCGTCAGCTAAAGAATTTTACTGAGCAAATATCAATAATTGAAGAAAACAGATTGATAGACAAGGAAACTTTGTTTAAATATTTTCCTGATAATTCCTCATCTAATTTGCCTGCATTAATTTCTGGCTCTTCAATTGATGAAAAAACATTTAATTCTGAACGTGAAATTCTATATCAAATACTTTTTGATATGAGAAAAGATGTAACAGAACTAAGAGCATTGGTTTCTGAATTAATGAAAAATGGAACTCAAGGAGTTAGCAATGCAAATATTGTTAATGATATCTACGATAATAATTCATCAATAATAGAACAAGTAGAACCAAAAAACGACAGTCATATATTTATTGATAATCAAAAGATTGAAGACACAGAAATTTTTGTAGAAGAATCCTTATCCTTGGTTAAAAAAGAAAAAGAATTAATTCAGAAAGCACTTACAAAACACAATGGCAAACGTAAATATGCCGCTCAAGAATTAGGTATTTCTGAAAGAACATTATACCGAAAGATAAAAGAATACGAAATAAATTAATATTAATGAAAAAGAAACTAAAAATATACAGCATAATACTTTCATTAGTTGTTTTAGCTTCGTGCAGGATTGGCTATTCTTTTAGCGGTGGTAATGTTTCTCCCGATATAGAAACTGTTTCAATAGCATACATTCCAAATCATGCTTTATTAGTGAACCCAAACTTAAGTCAATATTTTACTGAAGAATTAAAAAACAAATTTGTTAGCCAAACAAACTTAGAGCTAGTTAAAGAAGATGGTGATTGGCAATTCTCTGGAGATATTAAAGTTTATAGAACTTCACCTGCTGCTATACAGGGAGACATGGCTTCGCAAACCCGTTTAACAATTAGTATTTTTATAAAATTTGTAAATACAAAAAACTCTGAAGAAGATTTTGAAAGAAATTTCTCGGGTTATACAGATTTTCCATCAGATAAAAGTTTAGACGAAGTAGAAGACCAAGCTGTTACTGAAATTGTTGAAAAAATTGTTGACGATATTTTTAATGCCACAGCTGGAAATTGGTAGTATTTAAAATCAAAATAATGAAAAACATTTTTACATTAATTTTTGCTTTAGCTATTCTTAGTAGCTTTTCGCAAAAAATAGATTTCGATAAATATTTCGAAAACAAGACAATGCGAGTTGATTATTCGCATGTAGGAAACAACGAAAACGAAGATTTTTATTTGCAAGAAATAAAAGAAGAGCCGTTTTGGGGCGGTAGTCATAAAAACCTGATTGACACATTTTTCTATGGTGGATTTATGATAAATATTTATGATAAAGAAACTAATAATCTTATTTACAGTCGCGGTTTCAACTCCCTTTTTCAAGAATGGCAAGCCACTGCCGAAGCTAAAAAAGTGCAAAAAAGTTTTTATGAGGTTGCAGTTTTTCCTTATCCAAAAAAAAATATAATTTTTGAAATTTCGGTACGAAACAAAAAAGGAGGTTTCGATAGTAAGTTTAAAACAGAAATAGACCCTAGTAGTTATTTTATAAAAAAAGACAAAGTAAAACAATGGGAAACTTTTGATATTGTTAAGAATGGTGATCCTAGTGAAAAAGTAGATATAGTTTTTATTTTTGATGGATACACAAAAGACGAACAAGATAAATTAGTTGCAGATGCAGAAAGATTTGCAGGATACTTCTTTGATTATTCTCCTTTTAAAGAAAACAAAAAGAAATTTAACATTCATGCAATTAAAGTAATTTCTGAGGAATCGGGAACCGATATCCCTGGTAAAGATATTTGGAAAAACACAGCAGTTAACAGCACTTTTTACACTTTCGATAGTGAACGCTATTTAACAACTTCTGACATAAAGACTTTACGTGATATTGCTTCGCTTGTACCATACGACCAAATATTCTTGATTGTAAATACAGAGAAATACGGTGGTGGCGGAATTTATAATTATTGGAGTATAACTTGTGCCGATGATGCTCTTGCAAAGTATGTTTTTCTGCACGAATTTGGTCACGGATTTGGCGGTTTAGCCGACGAGTATTATAATGATGATGTAGCTGTTAAAGATTATTATCCTGCAGATGTTGAACCATGGGAGCCAAATATCACAAATTTAGTTGATTTTGAAAAAAAACAATGGAGCACAATGATTGACAAAAAAACTTCACGCCCTACTCCACCAGAAGAAAAATATTACAAAACTGTTGGCTTATTCGAAGGTGGTGGATATATTGCAAAAGGAATGTATCGCCCATATTACAAATGCGAAATGAAAACCTTAATGGTTGGTTACTGCCCTGTTTGTAATCGTGCAATTTTAGATATGATAAACTTTTATAGCGAGTAACTTTTAATCAAATATGAGAAAAAATCTTGTTATAATATTATTTTTCATAGCTTTTGTTGCTTCGGCACAACAGCAATTAATACGCATAGACTCATATTCTCGCGAAAAAACTGCAAAAGAAATAAACAAGAATAACTTACAAATTCATACCTCATTTAAACCTTTAATAAAATCTCAATTTATTGATAAAACCAATATAGACAGTGTGCTATATGAATATGGTAGAGATTCTGCATTTCTTGCAACAAGAAAACATCCTGTTTGGTGGAGAAAACTAAGAACCGAAGATTTAATAATTGTAAACGAAGGTGATTTCCGCTTAAGAATAAATCCTCTTTTTAATTTTTCGATGGGGAAAAATACAATAAATGATAGTAGTTTAAGCATTAACTCTCGTGGAATTATAATCGAAGGAGATATAACAGATAAATTATCTTTTGTATCGGAGTTTCACGAAAATCAAGCTTTTTATCCAGATTATATCCGCGATTTTTCATTAAAACATCATGTAGTTCCCGGGCAAGGTCGTTTGCGTAATTTCGAGGGTTGGGGTTTTGATTATGCAAATGCTTCGGGTTCAATATCTTTTACTCCTATAAAACAATTAAATTTTACACTCGGGCATGGAAAACATTTTATTGGCGATGGTTATCGATCATTAATTATGTCTGACAATTCGTTTTATTATCCTTATTTTAAAATAGCTGCAACACTTGGTAAATTCCAATATTCATACATGCTCACATCTTTTCAATCGGCAAGTTCTGCAGACTCAAAAACGCTTGTTTATCAACGTAAACATGGCTCTTTTCTGTTTTTAAATTATCTTGTTACAAAACGAATTCAAGTAGGACTGTTCGAGGGAGTAATGTTTAAAACATCAGACAGTACAAGCAATAATAATTTTAATGCAAACTTTTTTAATCCTATAATTTTAACTCGTTCTATAGGCTACGGACTAAGCGATGAAAACAATGTATTGCTTGGTTTAACTGCAAAAATAGACTTAAAAGCAGGTGTTCAATTCTACGGGCAATTTATGTTAGATGATGATGTAGCAAAGAAAAACGGTTGGCAAATTGGAGTAAAGGATTTTGATTTATTTGGAGCAAAAAACCTATATTTTCAAGCAGAATACAACCAAGTGCGACCATATTCTTATGCACATTCCGATATAAACCAATCGTGGACATACTACAATCAGCCATTTGCAAATCCACTTGGTGCAGGGTTTAAAGAGTTTATTCTAATTGCACAATATAGGTTTAAAGATTTTATTATCCGCATAAAAAATAATTATGTTATAACATCCGAAGATTATTATATAGGTGCTGAACCTCTTAATTCTAACAATTCTTCTAACACAAATTTAGGTGTTGATGTTTTTCTTTCTGATGATAATGCAACATTAAAACCAATTAGTTCTTCTGAAATAGGAGAAGAAAATGAAATTTCTATAAATAATTTTAATTTTAGTTTTGCATATTTGGTTAATCCTGTAACAAATTTTCAGGTATTTGTTGAATATCAAAATAGAAATCACACTTATGGCGAAACAAATTTTTATTATTTTGGCATAAGAACAAGTTTAAGTAATGTTTATTTTGATTTTTAATATAAATGGAGACTCCTCAATTCAATAATCAACACCTGATAAAACTAGCAAACACTAAAATGCCTTTTGGTAAATTTAAAGGTAGATACTTAATAGACTTACCTGAATATTATCTTGTTTGGTATAAACAAAAAGGATTTCCAAAAGGTCAACTTGGCGATATGCTCCACGAAATTTACGAAATACAGTTAAATGGATTGGAATCTTTGATAAGAAAGTTAATAAAAAACTAAATATGAGATTATTAAAATTTAAAATAATTGCACTTCTATTGATTATATTTTCATATAATTCATGTAAAAATGAAATTAACCAAAATGAATATTGTACTCCAACTGAACAATATAATTATAGAACCTTTTTTAATTATATTCCAAAAGATATAAAAATTTATTTTAATTTAAATAATGCAATTAAAGCAAGTGAAAAACAAAATAAACCAATTTTAATAATATTTACAGGACTTACATGTAAATCAACTAAAGAGATTGATTGGCAAATAATTAAAAAAAGTGGTAAAGAAGAATATATTAAAAATAATTTCATTATTTCTTTATTAATTGTAGATGATAGGACAAAACTAAAAAATATTGATACAAATAATACCAAAACAAAAACAGTTGGTAATTGTTATTCAAATATGCAGCTCAATAAATACAATTCAAATACACAACCACTTTATTGTATTGTAGATAATAAATTAAATGATTTAACACCCCCCATTGGATACACGAATGATTCTGAAATTTTCAAGTCTTTTATAGCATATGGGATTAAGAATTCAAAAAAAAATAACCAAATATAAAACCAAATACACCATTTGTAAAATCAGATAGAATATCATTTATTTTGCGTAAAATTTTCACTACTTTTAATGTTCAAAACTAAATCATTAGAGTATGAAAAAAATATTATTTTTTACGGTAGCAATATTATTTGCTTTAGCAAGCTTCTCACAATCGCCAAACAGTTTTAAATATCAAACTGTAGTTAGAGATTTCTCAGGAAACGTAATGGCAAACCAAAATGTAAGTTTCCAAATTAGTATTTTGCAGGGTTCTGCAAGTGGATCATCGGTTTATACCGAAACACATTCCATAACGACAAACGATTTTGGATTAGTGAACATAAACATTGGTGAAGGTAGCACAAGTGACGATTTTTATTCAATAGATTGGTCTCTCGGACCATATTTCATTCAAATAGAATTAGATGAAAATGGAGGAACTTCTTATTCCTTAATGGGAACATCACAACTATTATCTGTACCTTATGCAATGTATGCTAAAGACGTTGAAAATAAAGATGATGCTGATGCTGATCCATTTAATGAAACGGTTTATTCTGCTACATTAAATGGTAATAATTTAGAGATTAATGACGCTTCGGGTACAACTATAGTTGATTTAAGCAGTTTAGATCAATCGGGTATGAGTGTTGATGATAATGATGCAGATCCAAATAACGAATTGCAAACATTATCTTTATCTAGTAATACATTAGGTTTAACAAATGGAGGTTCTGTTTCTTTGGCACAGTATTCAAATTTATGGCAACAAAACGGAACAGACATTTATTATAATGATGGTTGGGTTGGAGTTGGAACAGATTCTCCTTCTGGTAAAATGGTAGTTCAAGGTGATGCAAGTGTTGACCCAGATTCTGCTCTATTCGAAGTTAAAAACAAAGATGGACAAACAATTTTTGCAGTTTATGATGGTGGAGTTCGTATTTGGGTTGATGATACCGGAACAAAAGCAAACACAGACAAAGGAGGTTTTGCTGTTGGTGGATATCGTTTAAACAAATCAATATCAAACGAATATTTAAGAATCTCACCAGATAGTGTTCGTATGTATTTTGACAATCAAACAACAAGTGGAACAGGTCACACAGGTGGTTTTGCAATTAAGAGCTTTAATGGTGTTACAAAATCGGGTAATACAGGAATAATGTATTTGCAAGAAGACAATTATTTTATTGGTGAAAATTCTGGGATTAATTTAGCAAGTGGTTTAAATAACTCAACATTTGGATATGAAGCAGGACAACAACTAACTGATGGTTACAATAATGTTTTTATTGGGTATCAAGCAGGAAAAGCTGACAGTACTGGTACAAATAATAACTTTATTGGTAATCAAGCTGGTTATAGCAATACAGAGGGTACATTTAATAACTTTATTGGTAACACCTCTGGTTATTCAAATACAACTGGTAACCAAAATAACTTTATGGGAGACCGATCGGGTTATAATAACACAACTGGAATGTATAATACATTTATTGGTGATGATGCGGGTTACTCTAATACAGTAGGACTAGCTAATAACTTTTTTGGAAGTTCTGCAGGTTGGACAAACGACACAGGATCTTATAATAATTTTATTGGATACCAAGCAGGTTATAATAGTACAAAAGGAGATAATAATAACTTTATTGGATATCAAGCTGGTTTCTCTAATACATTAGGAACTAATAATAATATTATTGGATATATGGCTGGATATAATAATACTACAGGAAATAGCAATAATTTTATTGGGTATCAAGCTGGATATAACAATACTACAGGAAATAGTAATAATTTCATAGGTTATCAAGCAGGGATGTCAAATACAAATGGTAATGAAAATAATATTATTGGATACCAAGCTGCATATAGTAATCAAGTCGGTAATGAAAATTGTGTATTTGGATATCAAGCAGGATTTACTAGTACACAAGGTAATAGAAATATTCTAATAGGATATCATTCTGCATATAGCACAATGGGAGGAGTTAGTTATCAAGATAATATTATGATAGGAGATTCTGCTGGTCTTAATAATGACGCTTATTCAAATATATTTATCGGAAACAATGCTGGGCAAAATAATATTGCTTATGAAAATGTTTATATTGGAAAAGATTGTGCCAAAGATGCTTTTATAGGACAGTATAATACATATATTGGAACCCAAGCAGGAATGCATGCATCTGGTTCATTAAATACCTTCACGGGAAATTCTTGTGGATTAAATACAACCGGAGATTATAATGCATACTACGGTTTAGGTGCTGGCGAAAATTATACTAGTGGAGCATATAATACAATTATAGGAACATATTCTGGAGGTACAAATACTAGTGGCAGCTACAATACAACACTTGGGTTTCAATCTGAAATAAATGGAGATTATGAAAACTCTATGGCATTAGGAGCTGGAGCTTCAGTTGACGATAATAATACTGTTATAATAGGAAATGCTATGGTTACAACAATTGGTGGATATGCAGATTGGACAAATGTATCTGACAAAAGATTTAAAACAAATATTAAGGATAATGTTGCTGGTTTAGATTTTATCTTAAAATTAGAACCTGTTACATATAATCTTGATATTAATAAAATAAAAGATTTCAACGGAACTGATAATAAAGACCTTAAAATCAACAGTGAAAAATCTAAAATTACATATACAGGTTTCTTAGCTCAAGATGTAGAAAAAGCAGCAAAAGAATTAGGTTTCGATTTTAGTGGGGTTGATGCGCCACAAAACGAAAAAGATCATTATGGTTTAAGATATGCAACTTTTGTTGTTCCATTAGTAAAAGCCGTTCAAGAACAACAAGAAATTATTGAAAATCAAAAATCTGAACTTGAACTTTTAAAACAAGAGTTAAAAAATTTATCAGAAAAAGTAAATCAGTTAGAAAATAAATAAACTAATCACAACCCTATTTAAAGCTCTATTTCACTAAGAAATAGAGCTTTTTTCATATTAACTAAGTTTAAAATTTTTTATTTTTATAAAATACTTTAACTTCGTAGTTCAATAAAAATTTAAAATAATGAAAAAAAATATCACAATTATATTACTAATGCTTACTGCTTTAGCATTTTCTCAAAACCACAAATGTAGTAGAGCACACAATTTTGAAAAAAGCACTAAACTGCATAGCGATTCTATTGATGTTTTGCATTACACAATAAATCTAAATATTACAGATTTCACTGCACATACAATTGCAGGAAACACAGAACTACAAATTACACCAGTAATTGATAACATAAATAATATTGCACTAGATTTATTACAACTCACAGTTGATTCTGTGCAAATTAATGGAACTACAACAACATATTCCTATAACGACACATTACTAAACATAAGCACATTAACAACAATAAACCAAACAGATACAGTTTTAGTTACTGTATATTACCACGGTCAAGGACAAATTGATGCTTCAAATTGGGGTGGTTTTTATTTTGATGATGATTATGCATATAATTTAGGTGTTGGCTTTGAAGCAAACCCTCACAATTACGGAAGAGTTTGGTATCCATGTATTGATGATTTTATTGACAGAGCAACATACACATTTAATATAGTTACTCCTGACACAAAAACGGCAGTTTGTAATGGAACATTAGAGAATGAAGTTGACAATGGTGATGGAACAAAAACTTATACTTGGGAACTACACAACACAATCCCAACATACCTTGCATCGGTTGCTGTATCAGGATATGTTGCTGTGCAAGATACATTTAACGGTAGTTTAGGCAACATCCCAATTGCAATTTATGTACCATCTTCTTATGTAGCAAATGCACAAGCATCATTTATTAATTTAAAACCTACACTTACTGGTTTCGAAAGCGATTATGGACCTTACAGATGGGAAAGAGTTGGATACGTAGGTGTTCCTTTTAATTCCGGAGCAATGGAACATGCAACAAATATTGCTTATCCCCTAGCAACAATAAATGGCACACTTTCTTACGAAACACTTTATGCACATGAACTTTCGCATCATTGGTTTGGCGATTTAGTAACATGCCGAACAGCTGGAGATATGTGGCTTAACGAGGGTTGGGCTTCGTATTCTGAAGCAATTTTTGAAGAGAAAATATATGGATATCCTGCATTTAATTCTTATGTAAAAACCAATCATAAAAATGTTTTAAACCAAGCACATTTAGATGATGGTGGATACCTTTCACTAATAAACGTGCCACATGAATACACTTATGGAACAACAGTTTACGACAAAGGTGCAGATGTAGCAAACACACTAAGAACTTTTCTTGGTGATGATTTATTTTTCTCAGGAATTCAGAACTACCTAAATACTTTTCAATATTCTGATGCTTCAAGTTATGATTTTAGAGACAACCTAAGTTCATTTACAGGAATTGATTTAACCGACTTTTTTGATGGTTGGGTATTTCAAGAAGGATTTCCTCATTTTTCTGTAGATTCTTTTACTGTAAATAATATTGGTGGTGGAAACTACGATGTAGAAGTTTTTATGAAACAAAAGAAAGCTACAAATCCTAATTTAATAAACTCTAACAGAATACCTGTTTCATTTATTAATAATGATTGGACAAGTATAGATACATTAGTATACTTTGTTGGAGAAACAGGTTCTGAAACATTTACAATACCATTTAATCCAATTGGTGTTTGGTGCGATAAAGAAGCTATGATTTCTGATGCTACTTTAGATGATTACAAACATGTTACAACAGCTACTGCTACTTCTTTTGACATAAGCGAGTTTTCTATGATAACAAGTTCAATAGGAGATTCTGTATTATTAAGAGTAGAGCATAACCTTGCTGCACCTGATGGATTTACAACTCCAATTCCAGGCTTAGTAATTTCTAAAGAACACTATTGGCGTATTGATGGAGATATTGATAACAATTTCATTTCTCAGGCAAAATTTGATTATAAAGCAAGTTTACACGATAGTATATTAATGAAAAACAATAATGCGGATTCATTAGTATTACTTTATAGAGTAGATAGAGCACACGATTGGCAAATTACTAACTTTACAAAAAATGGAGTTGATTTTTTTGGTTCTTTAAGAAAAGACACATTCCAACTTGGAGAATATTGTTTTGGAATATGGGATTGGGAGACTTATGTTAGTATAAGCGAGCCAAGCAAAACAATAAAAAGTGAATTAAAAATTTATCCAAACCCAACAAAGGGTATTTTCTCTGTAGAAAACAAAGAAATTGATAGTATTGTTGTTTTTGATATTAAAGGAAACACTATCAAACAAATTAATAATATTGATAATAATACCAATATTATTAAAATAGATATTAGCAAAGAAGAAAAAGGTATTTATTTTGTAAAAGCAAATATCTCGGGCAAAAATATTATTGGAAAAATTATTAAAGATTAGCTTTGATAAATAATAACACGTCTAGTTCACAATTGCAGTTTTTTAGCATTTAAATTATGAATATTAAAAAGTTTCTTTTAGTTTTTTTTATATTAATTGGAGTTTATTTGCTTTATTTCGTTTTTCAGATAATATTTTTAGGTCATTCGTTTAATTATAATAAATGGGAAGAATATACTTGGATAATAAAAAATAAAAATAATATTGACTCAGCATTTTCATATAGTTATATTAATAATAAAGACATCTATAATCATATTTGGTATAATAATGATATATCAGTTGATATATGGGAGTTTAAAGGATTTTCTCAGATAAATTTGGAAGAAATTAATATTAATAAAAATGTTTTATTAGATAATATTGATTTCTGGTCAGGAGAAGTATTGGATGCTAATAGTGATAGAGAAATAACAATTAATTTTTATTATAGTTTTGAAAATACATTTAATATAAATCTAGATAAGAAATTAAATATAATAAAAGAAATAAACACAGGAAACTATAAAGGGTTTTATGGGGAATTTCATAAAATGTCTTTCAGTAACAATAAAAATGAACATCAAATATTAATTAATAATAATAGTTCAAATCCTATTATATTTCTAGTATGTAAAATAGA
>Ga0256827_10001111_pt1 | contig 17004 bp, 15 predicted proteins | sample CV84metaG_FD_185977 | JGI IMG/M metagenome (GOLD analysis project Ga0256827, IMG submission 185977) | Hydrothermal vent microbial communities from East Pacific Rise, Pacific Ocean - CV84 | ecosystem: Environmental > Aquatic > Marine > Hydrothermal vents | place: Pacific Ocean: East Pacific Rise... | reverse complement strand
GTTCAACTTCTTCTACGTTATTTGGCCCACCCATATTAAGAAGCAACAAAGCTTTGTTCATTCATATTCCTTTAAAGTCTTGTATTTTAGCATAGAGAGTGTAAAATCATACATAATTACAGTTAATAGATAAAGGCTTTTCATGATTATCATTCCCGCACGTATCGGTTCTTCTCGTTTTCCCAATAAAGTCTTAGCTGACATTGGAGGTATGCCTATGGTTGTACGTACTGCTAAAGCTGTTGAAGGGATAGATAATGTAGTCATTGCCACAGATTCCAAAGAAGTAATAGCTATCGCCAAAGTGCATGGTATTCATGCAGTTCTCACTTCAGATAAACATCAAAGTGGTACGGATCGTATCTATGAAGCTGCCCAAAAACTAAATCTTGCTGAAGATGAAATTATCATTAATGTACAAGGCGATGAACCTTTTATTGAAACAGATGTGGTGCAAGGTATATATAATCTAACCAAAAAGAATAAAAATAATGATCATATTATGATGAACTCATGCTATAAAACAATTTCAAACCCAGAAGCAGATGATCCAAATATTGTTAAAGTTGTAACAGATAGTGATGATGTTGCTCTATACTTTTCACGTGCAAAAGTACCTTACCCTCGAGACCATCATTTTAACAATTATAAAGGACACTTAGGTATCTATGGCTTTACAGTAAAGTCATTACGTAACTTTTGTATGCTTACCCCTGCACCTCTAGAAGATATAGAGAAGCTTGAACAACTTAGAGCACTCTACCATGGCTATGAAGTAGCCATGATAAGAGTCAGTACAGAAAGCTTTGGGATTGATACCCCAGAAGATTTAGAAAAAGCTTTAAAGTATCATAATTTATAAAAGAGAAGAAGTTTTTTATCTCTTTTATTTAACTGCCTTACCAAGATCCCACATAGGCATAAATATTCCAAGTGCCATTAAAAGAACAAGCCCTGCAATAAAAAACATCATAATTGGTTCTATGTATGCAGAAAGATTATCAATTAAATCTTGAAACTCCATATCATAATAATTAGTTACCTTATCTAACATCGCATCTAATTGTCCACCTGCTTCACCTGCCTTAATCATTTGTAAAAGCATATTCTGATAGAGTCCTGTAAGCTGGAATGCTTCTGCAAGGTTCATACCTCTCCCTATGTTAGCATTTACAGTCAATAACTGTTCTTTAATGGCTAAATTATCAACCATACCTACCGCAGTGTCTAATGCTTCTGAAACTGGTATACCTGATTTTACAAGCTCCCCAAAAACTAAATTATATTTATGCATTGTTGATAAAAATATTGCTTTATTAATTAAATAAAATTTTGGATGTATCATAAGTTTATCCATCTGAAATTTAAAATCTCTATTATTCTTATAAAAATATTTAAGAGCAAAAAAACTTCCAATGAATAAAAGAAGTATATAGAGTCCATAATTAGAAAATGCCCATTCTAGTTTAAGTAATATTTGAGTTGGTAGTGGCAATTCTGTTTTAAATCTTGAAAAAATATCTTTAAATTTTGGTACAACTACCATAATAAGTATAGTAAAGGCAATAGCCATAGCTGTTAAAGTAATCAATGGTCCTCTAATAGCTTTTTTAAACTTTGCATTATTATCTCTAATATTTTCTAGAATATCTGCCAATTTATGATAAGATTCTGAAAGATTTCCTGTTCTTTCACCCAAGTTTGTCATTGCAAGTGCTACGTGTCCAAATTCTTCTGTATAGGGTTCCATCGCATCTGACATACTATTACCTGCATTGATATCAGAATGTATTTTTAAATATATCTCTTTAAGTTTTTTATTATCAGTATTGTCTGCAACATCAGCCAAAGTATCAGTAATAGAGATACCTGCATCTGTCATCACAGCAATCTGTCTTATCGTTGATATTTTATCATTAATAGGAACTTTAGATTTAAATGATTTTTGAAATTCTGTAAAAAGTTCTGATATCCCTTCCTCTAGTGGTGCTGATGTTTGTACCGCTTTCATAACCATTGTTGTAGGGAATTTATTCTTTGCTAACTTCACCGCAAGCATTCTATTTTCAGCTTTTACTAATTCAAGGCGTTTTTTACCCTTATCCATAATTGTTACATTAAAATACTTCATTACAACCTCGCAACCCTATAGATTTCTTCTATCGTAGTTTTCCCTTCAAGAGCTTTGCTTACACCATCTTCAAACATGTTGATAAATCCCTCTTTAAGTGCTTGTTCTGTCATCTCTTCCTTAGATGCACTACGAGCAATCATTCGTGAAAATGTTTCAGAAATTGTTAAAACTTCTGATATCATTTCTCTTCCTGAATATCCACTATGTCCACACTCTTTACATCCTTCTCCTGCATAAAAAGTAGGATTTTCAGGTAAGTATTGCACTACATCCTTTAATAAAGTATCCGGTAATTCTGTCTCTTTCTTACAATGTTTACAAATCTTCCTCACAAGTCTTTGTGCTTGTATTGCAACAAGTGCCCCAGATACGAGATACTCTTCAATTCCCATATCTAATATTCTTGTCACCGCTGATATAGCATCATTTGTATGAAGTGTTGATAAAACTAAGTGACCTGTAAGTGCTGCTTGGATTGCAATACGTAAAGTCTCTTGATCTCTAATCTCACCAATCATTATTTTATCTGGATCTTGTCGTAAAATAGATTTCAAAGCTGCTGCAAAACTTAGTCCAACATTTGCCCGAACTTGCACTTGTTGAAGTCCTGACATTTGATATTCTACTGGATCTTCAACTGTGATAATTTTATCTTTAACATCTCTAATCGCATTCAATGCACCATAAAGTGTTGTAGTTTTACCTGAACCTGTAGGTCCTGTAACCAAAACAATACCATATGGCACTTTTATGGATTCTGCAAATCTATCATAACAAAACTTACTCATCCCTGCTTCTTCAAGTTTTATCATCGCTTTCGTTTTATCTAAAATTCTCAATACAATAGATTCACCATAAATCGTTGGTAGAGTGGATACCCTAAAATCAAAATCTTTTTTACTTACCGTAGCAGAAAATCTACCATCTTGTGGTTTTCTTTTTTCTGCAATATCCAAATTAGAAAGTAATTTCATCCGAGAAGCCAAAGGATTAAAAATATCCTTATCAAATGTAAAACTTTGCCTAAGCATACCATCTACACGTTCCCTAATTACACATGATTTTTCTGTTGCTTCGATATGTATATCACTTGCTCCACCATAAATAGCTGACTTCAATATGATATCAATTAACTTTAATACTGCTGGTGATTCATTATCATTTTCATCATTTGTTTCTTGATTTAAATCTTTTCTAATATCTGAAACTAACCCTTTAATACTTTCACTTACTTCCAATCTCTGTAAATGTTGTTGAATTTGCTTCGGTCTTGCTATTGCAATTCTAATAGGTTTTTTAGGAAATAACCTTTGTATCGCATCTTGTGCTGCCATATCCAATGGATCATCAAAAACAATTTGTACATTTAAATCACTTTCTTCAATAGGAATAATATGATATTTAAGTAATTGCTTATAAGATACTTTAGAAAAGAGTTTCATATCAATTTCAATATCATCTAGATCAAGATAATCAATATTTAAAGCTTTAGCAACCTCCTCAATAACTGGAATAATATCTATACCTTCAATTTTTTCCAAGTGTGCTAAAGTAATAATACCTTGTCTTATTTTTTTAGCCAAAAAAATCTCTACTGTTTGTAAATCAATCATCTTTTCACTAATAAGATTAGCAAAAGAAATTTTTTTAGGTGGTCTACTTTTTACCAATGTTGAAATATTATCTTTAGTTATTAATTTTTCATTAAGCATCATTTCAATTAATTTTACCACTGTATGCCTCCTCTATTTTTTTAATTTTAATAATAAATTCCATGCAGAAGAAGAATTAGATCTTTTTGCATAATTTGTTAAAATACGTATCGCTTCATTTTTATGCCCAAGTTTAGCTTTTGATTTTACATAAATTAACCAACTCTCTTCTAAACTACTATTTACCTTATTTGTTTGAAGTGCCCAATATTCTGCTTTATGATAATTTCCTTTTCTATAATAACTCTTTGCTAAAAATAATGAATCATCTGTATCGTGTGATTGTTTAAAACGTTTTTCTACATCACTATAAGCACTTACACTAGATGATTCAATAATATTTAAATGCATTTTTTTACGAGGTTTATTACTTAAAATAATTTTTGATTTTTTATTTGTTTTAACTTTTGGTTTATCAGATAGAACAATTTTACCTACAGGAACATCATCAATAACAGGGATATTGTTTACAATAGGCAAGGTTGGTACATTTATATTTTGTTCACCTATATCATTAATTATTTCTTTTTTTTCTAAATTTTTTTCCTCAATTTTATTTTGAGGTTCAACCAATAATTTTAAAAGTTTATTATCTAATAATACTAATGAATTTGATTGTATATGTTGATTAGATATAATAGTCCCACTATTAACATTTTTATAAAAAGAAAAAGATTTATTTTTATAGAGGAATAAACCTAAGAATATAACTCCAAATAATAAGCCTAATAACAGATAGAATGGTTTCTTTTTATTCCTATTATATTTTTTCCATTCTTCTTCTAATGCTTTAATATCATACATTAATATATCCTAATTTCAATGCTGCCATCTCTATAATACGTGGAGGAATTTGTTCATAATTTATTTTAGATGGTTCATTTTCATCATAATATTCACATATTTCAAAAATAGTAAACATTATTTTATTACATTCCCTAAAATTACCCTTAGTAAACGTATGAATAAGATTCATATCCTTTTCTTTAATAGAATTTGCAATTTCAAATAAATTTTTTTTTAATAATTTTTTATGTACATATGCTGTTTGATCTGCTTGCGTAGCATTTTTAAGCTCTATAATTTCCCAAATTCTTGATTGAAAATGCTCCTTGGCAATAAGATCTTCATCATCTGTTTTATGTAAAGAAACTACAAATTTAACTGCACGTGTATCAGAAATAAGTCTAATTTTTTCCATCATTTCAGTACTATACATTTGGGCTTCATCCAAGAGAATAAGTATCTCTCTTTTCCCTCTTAAATTTTTACAAAAGTTCACTAAAGCTGAAAAGTTCACCTCTGTATTATGTGGTAGATTTTGTTTTGTCAAGACTTTAAATAATTTATGAAAAAATTCTTTTTCATTTGTAGTAGGTGTATCAAAATAATATATCTCTTTTTTATATTTCAACTTCTCTTGTAATCTATTTAATAATATACTTTTCCCTGTACCTGGCTTACCAAAAAGTAAAATCATCTTTAATGGTTTTTCCATACTATGCTCTAATTGCTTATAGGCAGTAACTGAAGAAGGCAACTCAATGTAATCATCAATATCAATAGAATCAATGAATACACTTTTAGCTGTTGTATATCTACTTTTCATTTAATTTAGAATAGCCTAAATCTTTAAGAGATACTGATTTAGAATTTTTAACAATATGCGGTGTAATAATTAAAACTAACTCTTCAACAGTATTAATTTTTTCTTTACGTTGAAATGCACTACCTAATAATGGTAAGTCACCAAGTAGTGGCACTTTATTAATCTTACTTCCTGTTTTTGATGAAATAAGTCCACCTAATATTGCATGCTCTCCATCCTTTACTTTAATAACTGAAGCAATTTGTCGTTTAATTAAATCTGGTGGAATATCTCTTGCATTACCACTGCTTGTAACTGCATCCACCGTATCAGAAATTGACGGATTAATTTTTAATGTAATCATCCCATTTGTATCAATTTCAGGAGTGATATCTAGTAATATTCCTGCGAAAACTGAATCAATTTGCTCACCTTGTGAGGCAACTGCACCACCTTGTCCACTAGCAGTTGTACTAGATGTAATTTTATAAAACAAAACTTTACCTACAGATATTAAAGCTGGTTGATTATTAAGTGTCATTACACGTGGACTTGAAATAGACTTTACATCTCCTTGTGTACCCAAAAATTTAACAATTTCAGATACCTTTGCATTCCCTGTGATATTTACAATACCTGCACTACTACTTAAGCCTGAATTATTATATGTATGTTTTGTTATACCTTCAGCCTTGTCATAAGTATATTCAGAAATATTTCTCTGTGCCATATTCAATGTATTAATCGTAAAATTTTGTAGTCCATAGAGTTGTGACCAATCCACACCTGTTGTTGTACTATCATCAAAACTCACACTTATAATACGTACATCAATAAGTACTTGTGATTTAATCTGTTTAGTCAAAGTATGGATATATTTTGCTACTCTATTAATTTGACGTTCTGTTCCAGTAACTGTAACCATACCTGCTTCAGCATTTACTATTGGAGCTAAAGGATTATATTGCCATACTTTTCCATTAGGTCCTGTCCAACCATCACCAGATTTCACATAGTGAGTACTTCCATCACTTGCACCTGCAAGAACACGTTGTATTTCATGTTCTATTGTTTGCCAAAACTTAAATTCATCATTACTTTCTATAGATGTACCTGTACGTGATGGTGTTGAGGAAGAAGATGCTCCTTTAGCAGAATTACTTGAATTAGCTAAAGTAACATCAGCATTACTTTTACCCACACGCTTACCAGAAATATAATGTATACGAAATGTCCTCGTAATAAGATATGATATATTCAACTTATTACCTATTAAACTATAATGTAAATCATTATCTTTTAAAATGGTATTTAAAAAACCTTTAAATGTACTATTTTTTAATTTTACATAATAAAGTTTTTTATTCATTCTTGCTTTTGCTGCTTCATCTTTTACATTAACCGTTAATCCACATGTATCTGCGAGGTTGTCTATAACATCACCAATTGTTAATTTACTATCAATGGTCACTGAAAACAATTTACTTGAACAATTATCAGCATTTACACTTATAAACATTAATGAGATAATAAAAAACCTCATTATAGTATTTTGTATTATTTTCATCATTATTCCCTTTCTCCTATTATAATAAAGTTTTCTTTTTTTTCATTAAGAAATAACTTTTTAATTTGGTTTTCATTCCGTAGTACTACACCTTTTTTCCCAATATATTTCAATATATACCCTCCTATATTATCATCCACACTATTCCATCTGTCGTTGATATATGCTCTATTATTCAATATAGCATGTAATATTAACTTTGTCTCTTCAGATTTTTTAGGTAAAATCAATTTTGTTGTGTTAATATCTTCTTGTACTTTAATAAAAGGTTCTTGTGTTGTATCCAACTTATTAAGATTAATACCCTCACGTTTTTTATGTATTTTCATGACCCTATCACGTATTTGATTAACTGAAAGATCAGCAAAAATAAAAGAAGTTAATAAAAGTAATAATAAAAGTAATTTTTTCATTAGTGATTAATCCCCCATACTGAGATATTGATATCAGCAACTATTGCTGAAGAATTTAAATCAACTGAAAGTTCACTACCGTAAATATCTGTTACCAAAGTATTTTGTTCCAATTCATTCATAAATTTAATAATCCCTTTATATGTACCTTTACAACCTAAAGTAACTTCTAAAACATGTCCAAAACTACCATTGTTATCTACATAATTATTTGATATATATTCTATATCTACATTATGTATTTCAGCTTTATCTGTAATAGAATTTAAAAATCGAGACCATGATTTTTTATTAAAAAGCATATCTGATAATTTATCTAAATTATTATTAATAAATTTTATTTTGTTTTTTGTCTCTTTAATATTTTTCTTTTTAATGACAATAGTGTTATCATAATCTTTAACCTTAGCATCTCTATCTCCTGCTACTGTAATAGAATTTAAATATGTATTATTATCTACAATACTTTTTTGTAACGACTTTTTAGTTCTATCGCTTTTTTTATACATATCTTCTGTATATGGCAATAGATACGCAAATGCCAAATATGATATAACACCCGCTACTCCTAAAATAACTAACCACTTTTCACTCTCTTTTTTAGGAGCAAAATATTCATCAAGTTGTTCTAGTTTATCTTCTATATACTTCATCGTAAGTCCACCTTTAGTACCCCTCTATAATAATTACTACTAGGATCTTTTTCTATCCGTTCAATATCAATTTGATTGATATCATTAAAGTGTGTTTCTGAAATATATTTAATAAGTTCTGTTAATTTTCTATCACTATTACTCACAAGTGAAACCCATAATATATTATTATCGGTCAATATCCTATCAATACTAACATTAAATTTTACTAATTCACCTGCTATCTGATGTAATATACCTGATTTTAAACGATACTTTACTTTTTTGTTATAAATAGAAGTAAGTGTTTTTGTCTTTGCTCCATATTGCGTAGATAAATTTTCTAATTTTTCATTTAAAACTTCAATTTCTTTTTTCTTTGTACCTAATATTTTTTTATACTTATCAGTCTCTATTTGTAATTTATTATCCTCTTTTTTTAGTACATAAATTTTAGCATCATTTGCATAAGATCCAACAAGATACATCAAAGGATAAGCCAAACCTAAAGAAATAGCTGCAAATGTTGCAATTATAAATTGTCCTGATGCCCTATTTACAAATGATGGTGCCCTTGGAAACATAGTTAAATTTACCAATGTATTTTCATCATCTACATACTGTAATGATGATAATAACATCATATATTGTAATTGATCAGTATACCACTCATCACTATTTATATGATAGTCAAAATTTAAATCTGCAGACTGCAAACCTAAATAGTTTTGACTATATTCATCTAATCCAACTATTGGCCCTTGCACTGAACCAATATAAACTTGATCTATAGTCTCTAGGTGAAATGCTCTTTTTGCATAAATAATAATATCATTAATAGTAATAAATACTTCACCAAATATTTTCATAAAATTTTGTTGATATTCATTATTTGTTGTTTTCAAACCTTCTGATTCTAATATAGTATAGAACTCTTTTTCATCAACTTTCTCACCTACAATTTCACAATATTTATCATATATCTGTTCCAATGAAAAATCTATTGATTTTGAATATAAATACTCTCCATTTTTATATAATGTTACAAAAGCATCTTGTTTTGTAAAATACATAAAACAATGCGTACCATTATCATTTAAAATTTCATTTTTATACAGTACTTTATATAAAAGAGGTGCTGGTACAATTAAATCTATATATTTTGTTTGATTTTTAATTGGTAGGTAAAGCTCATTTAATATATGTGGCTCTGCAACAAAGATATGAAATTCTCTCTCTTCACCACTATTTTCTACTTCTCTTGATGATATTACATATTCACTAGCTTGATCCAAACCAAGTTCTTCATATGCCTTTATATCTAATATATCTGCAATATCTTCTTCAGGTATACTTCGACTTAAAGATACTGTTGTACTAATGATATCTTTATTACTTAAATACGATGTTATATAATTAGATTTATTATACGTAAGTTTTTTTAGAGGTTTTAAAACATTATTCTTAAACTGATATTTTACATCTGTATAAGCATTAATTGTAATAATATTTTTTACAGTTGATGATGATTCTTCTGATGGTTTTTTTTTCGAAAACATATACTACTATTCCTTGTTTATTAAACGATTATATATGTTATAATATTAAAAGTATCTTACAAACATTTATTTTTTTAAATTATAACTTATTGATTTCTCAAAATTAAAGATTTTATATCTTTTTTATAACGTTTATTTCACAAGAAGAGTATCATAAAAAATGTCAAAAATGTCAAAAATGTCAGATTAATTGTACTTTAAACAATATAACCAAACTCTTCTAATCCATCTCTATTTTTACTCCAACCTTTTTTAACAGAAACATGTAAATCTAAAAATATCTTTTTAGCAGAAAAAATTTCCATTTGTTGTCGTGCAAATTTACCCACACGTTTGATACCCTCACCTTTTTGCCCAACTATCATGCCTTTTTGTGTATCTTTTTCTACTACAATTGTGGCATAGACTGTATCTAAAGTATCTGTTTCATCTATCTTTTCTATTGTTACATCACTCTCATAAGGTATCTCATCACTTAAATTTTCAAATATAGACTCACGTATAAGTTCTTTATAAATATCACGTATATTATCAGTTGTTAATATCTCTGTATCAAATAAAAATGGAGAATTTGGCAAATGTTTGGAAATTTCATTCAATAGTTGTTGCTTCCCTACTTTTTTATTAACTGAAAATGGAATAATAGCTTCAAATCTATCTTGATATTTTTGATATTCACCTAGTTTTTTAAGAATATCACCCTGTTTCACATGATCCATTTTGGTAAGTAGTACAATATGTTTGGTACCCTTTCGCTCAGACATTTTTAAAAACTTTTCATATTCAGTCAGTTTATCAGTAATAGGTGCAAGGAATATAATCAAATCAGCATCCCCTATGGCTTTAAGCACTTCATCCATCATAAACTGATTAAGTAATTTCTCTTTTTCATGTATCCCAGGAGTATCTACAAAAATAATTTGAGATTCTTTACCATATATATCTTCATGCATCACGATAATATTCATACGTTTACGTGTTGCTTGTGCCTTTTTAGAGACCATTGCAAGCTTTTCACCTACTACATGGTTAAGTAACGTACTTTTCCCCGCATTAGGCCGTCCTACAACTGCAACAAAGCCTGCTTTGGTGTCTATATTTTCTTTTTCATGATCAAACATCATAATATATACCTTGTTGTATCTTCATCTTCAACCACTTGTCCTATTTTCTCAACAACCAAAGACTTATCAATATTAATTTTCTCACCTTTATACTCATCTGCAGTAAAACTAATATCTTCTAAGATTTTTTCCATCACAGTATGTAAACGTCTAGCACCTATATCTTCTGTTTTTTCGTTGGCTAGTAGTGAATAATGTGCTATAGCATGTAATGCTTCATCATCAAAAGTGAGATCTACTTCTTCTACTTTTAGCAATGCTTTATATTGCTTAATAAGCGAATTATTTGGCTCAGTTAATATACGATATAAGGTCTCTTCATCTAAACTATCTAACTCCACACGTAGAGGAAAACGTCCCTGAAGTTCTGGCATCAAATCACTTGGCTTTGAGACATGAAATGCCCCAGCAGCTATAAATAAAATATGGTCAGTTTTTACCATACCCAATTTTGTATGTACAGTAGAACCTTCCACTATAGGAAGTAAATCACGTTGTACACCCTCTTTACTTGGATCTTGTCTACCTTGTGAATTTGCAGATACTGCTATCTTGTCTACCTCATCGAGAAAGACGATACCTCCCTTCTCTACCTTTTCAAGTGCTAAAGCTTTAAGTGCCTCTTCATCCAAAAGTTCATCACTTGCCTCTGCTTCAAGTATTTTCTTTGCATCTTTCACTGATACCTCTTTTTCTGGACCTTTCTTACCCATACCTCCCAATACTTTTACAATACTCTCTTGCACTTGTATCATTTGTGGTGGTAGCCCCTCTTCTGGCATCTGAGGGTTATTAGGCATCTCTACTTTTATTTTAAGATGGTCAAGTTCACCTTTAGCAAACTTCTCTTGCATACGTAAAAAGCTTGCCTCATACTCTGCTTGTTTTTGTTCACTAGCCCCCGCAGGTAGTGGGGGAAGAAGTTTTTCTATAATTTTATTTTCTATATAGTTAGCTATCTTCTCTCTGTTTTTTTCATTTTCACTCTCACGCACTATCTGCATAGAAGTAGATGCTAAGTCACGTATCATAGACTCTACATCACGTCCGACAAACCCTACTTCAGTATATTTACTCGCTTCTACCTTAATAAAAGGCAAATTCATCATTTTAGCCAAGCGTCTTGCTATCTCTGTTTTACCTACACCTGTACTACCTATCATCAGTATATTTTTAGGTGTCACATCTTGCTGCATCTCTTCACTTAGATGCATACGTCTATAACGGTTACGTAGTGCTACTGCAATAGTCTTTTTTGCATCATTTTGCCCTATGACATACTTGTCTAGATAAGAGACTATCTCTTTAGGTGTAAGGTTATCCATTTTGCTCATTTACAGTTCCAATAATTTTATATTTTTATTTGTATAAATACAAATATCACCTGCAATTTCAAGTGATTTTTTTACAAGTTCTTTTGGTTCTAGCTTTGCATGTCTATCTAAAGCACGTGCAGCAGATATTGCATAGTTTCCACCAGAGCCAATAGCTGCTATTCTACCATCTTCAGGTTCTACTACATCCCCTGTTCCTGAGAGTATAAAGATATGCTCAGAATTAAGTACTATCATCATTGCTTCAAGTTGGCGTAAGTGTTTATCTTTTCGCCACATTTTTGAAAAACCAATGACTGACTTAAACAAATCACCTTTTTTTTCAGCCAAAATAGTCTCAAACATATCAAAAAGATTAAAGGCATCTGCAGTACTTCCTGCAAATCCTGCCAATACTTTACCATCATGAAGCGTACGTATCTTTGTAGCATTTCCTTTAAGTACCGTATCTCCAAAACTTACTTGTCCATCCCCACCGATAACTGCTTTACCATCAGCTTTGTAGCCTAGTATTGTAGTTGCATGAAACATTAAACAGCTACCACATTGACTTTAAGTGTAGCATGAATACCATGTCCTAATTTAGCATCCACTTCATGTAGCCCTTCAGACTTCAGTGCTTTTTTGAGATTGATATGTTTTTTATCTACTTCAATCCCTAGCTGATCAGAGATCGCATCTGCGATGTCTCCATTCCCTACTGAACCTTTTATACCTACGGGTGCTTTAATCTTTTCAATATTTATCTCACTCGCTTCAAGTGTAATTTTTTCTGCTTCAAGACGTGTCAGTTCATCTTTAAGCTCTTGTGCTATTTTTGCCTGTTCTACTTTCCAATTTTCTACTATCTCAGGTGTTGCAAGTTTTGCTAAACCTTTTCCTATAAGAAAATTCTGACCATATCCATCTTTTACTTCTTTAATCTCACCTGCTTTTCCAAGTGTTTTGACATCTTTTATTAGTAATACTTTCATTTATTATCCTTCATTGAGGTGAGGGGTATTAATATACTCCTCATTTTATCCTCATTTTATTTATTTATAATTACTTTAGTGAGATTTTAACAAAATTTTACTACTCGTTTGTTAAACAGAATGAAAAATCAAGTGTAATAAAGTCATTTTACTATAGACTTTGTTTTACAAAGTACTTTGTATATTTACTAAATACATATATAATTCATACTAAGATGTTATAATTCTCATAATTTAAAATAGGAACAACAAAATGAAGACAAATACTATTATCATTTTTTTCATATTGATACTCCTACAGGGATGTAGTACTAAAAAGGTTTCGTTGCACCCCTTAGCTACAGGAATAGATATAAATCAATCACATAAGAGTACAAAACTGACTATAAACTCTGATGATGAAATAGATAGTGAAGATTTTGATGAAGAGTATACGAACAAAGAAATGGACATTAAAGATGACCCGTTCAGTGGATATAATCATCTTATGACAACATTTAACGATAATATGTTTACCTATACACTTAACCCTCTTTCAGAAGGTTATGCCTACATCACACCAGAACCTATACGACAAAGTGTAGCCAATTTCTTACACAATTTACAGTTTCCAATCAGATTTACCAATAATCTACTACAAGGTAAACTTCAAAACTCATCGGATGAGTTAGAACGGTTTATTGTCAACACTACTGTAGGTATCGGTGGATTATTTGATCCTGCACATACATATATGCATATTCCCGTACATAATGAAGATTTTGGGCAGACACTTGGAAGTTATGGTGTAGGTACAGGCTATCACATTGTATTACCATTTCTTGGACCATCAAATATTCGTGATGGATTAGGTCTTATTGCAGATGGATATCTCACACCTCTTATTTATCAAAGTGGATTGAAAAGATATAAAATACCTCAAAACTATGTAGAGTCTATAGGTATCTATGGATTTGATATAATCAATAAAAATGCACTGCACTTAGGTGCTTACGAGAGTCTTAAAAAAGACTCCATTGATCTCTATCCATTTTTAAGAGATTTATACGAACAAAAACGACTCTCTGATATAGCAGAGTAATTATATTATTAAAGGATAAAAATATGTTAAAAAAAACACTACTATTATTGACTGTTATCATGGTATTTAGCCATGGTGTAGAAGAACAAAATATCAAAAGTATCATGGATGCAAAAACAAAAGAGTCTATAAAAATACTCAAAAACAGTACTCTCTCACAAAAGCAAAAAGAGAAGAAGATTATTAAAATTATGGATCCAATATTTTCTTACTCTACTATGGCAAAAATCTCTTTAGGGAAAACATGGAAAACACTTACTAAAAAAGAAAAAAAAGCTTTTACTAAAGCTTTTGAACATAAAATTAAACGATCATATATAGATAAACTTAAACTCTATAATAACCAAAAAGTGATGACATCATCCCCTAAAAAAATAAAATCAAACCGTATAAAACTGACTACAAAAATTGTAGGTAATCATGAAACTTATAAAATAATCAATTCATTTTTTAAAAAGAAAAATACGAATCAATGGTATATTTATGATGTTAAACTTGCAGGAGTGAGTATTATCCAAACATTTAGAAAACAGTTTGCAGCTTTTTTAAAGACTAAGTCATTTAATCAACTGCTTAAATCACTTTAAATAGAACATAGACCAAAGATACCTAATGCTAAAAAAACTTTATCAAAATATAATTTTAAAGTACCCGTTAAGTATTTTGGCTTTAACACTATCAGCCATACTATTTTTTGGGCTAAACATCACTAAACTTGAAATCGATGCCAGTGCAGAAACTTTACTACTTGAAGATGATAAGGACTTGGCATTTTTAAGAGAGATAGAAAAACGTTTTACAGGTAATGATGCTTTAGTCATTGCCTATAAACCTAAAGATGCTCTACTCTCTAAAAAGAGTTTAGATACCTTAAGAAAACTCACAGATGAATTAAAGCATGTAGAGGGTGTAGTCTCTATAGATTCTATATTATCTGTACCTCTACTCTACTCCCCACCACAAGGTATGGATGAACTACTTTATAACACACGAACCATTGAAAAATCAGATGTCAACCTTAGCATGGCAAAGCATGAATTTCTAACAAATCCTCTCTATAAAGATAGTTTGGTCAATAAAAAATTCACCATTAGCTCTATCCTGCTTAACCTTAAGAGAGATACTCTCTACCAAGAACTTCTTGCAAAACGCACTGCCTTACAAAAACAACAACGAACCTCAACACTTACACTTCAAGAAGAAAAAAACTTAAAAGAAGTAAACCTCGCCTTTAAAAAGTATAGAGATACACAACGTCTGGCTACGACAAAAATGATTAAAGAGATACGCCACATCATGTCTAAACATGAAACTGATGCTTCTCTTTTCTTAGGTGGGGTACAGATGATATCCAATGACATTGTAAACTATGTCAAAAGTGATTTGATGACCTATGGAAGTATACTTATTCTCCTTCTTATACTTGTACTTGGTATTGTATTTAGAAAACCTAGATGGGTTATACTCCCTATACTTATCTGTACACTCTCTGTCATTGCTATCACATCTGCTTTGGGTTACTGGGGTTGGGAAATTACAGTTATATCTTCTAACTTCATAGCATTGCAACTCATTATTACTATCTCTATCGTCCTACACCTTATCGTCAGATATAATGAGTTGCATACGAAGTATCCTCATGCTTCATTGAAACGTACAGTGCTTCTTACTATGCTCTCTAAGTCTACACCTACACTTTTTGCTATCATCACAACCATTGCTGGGTTTACCTCTTTGCTCTTTTCTCACATCCATCCTATTATTAACCTAGGGTGGATGATGTCAGCAGGAATCGTGCTCTCTTTTATCATCTCTTTTCTCGTTTTTCCTACTGTCCTGATGTTACTTAAAAAAGTAGAACAACCTAGACAAAATAAGCGTTCTTTTTCATTGGCTAAAATGAGTTCAAGCATTGTCTCAAGCGATAAAAAAGCTATTTTTATAGTAACCCTAATTAGCATTATTTTTAGCATTACAGGAGCCACACAACTCATTGTTGAAAACTCTTTTATTAACTACTTTAAAGAAGATACCAATATCTATAAAGGTATGAAAATTATAGACCAAGAATTAGGGGGAACAACACCTCTAGATATTGTACTTACGTTTACGAAAGAGGTGCAACCTGTAGCATCTACCCAAGAAGATGATGATGAGTTTGCAGATGAATTTGATAATGTTGAAGACAATGACCAATACTGGTTTACTGATGAGAAAATAGATATGATTAAAAAAGTACACAACTACCTCTATGCACTAAAAGATACAGGAGATGTTAAATCTTTTAATACTATTCTTGAAACAGGTAAAATACTTAACAATAATGAGGAACTAGATAGTGTTGAGATTGCCCTACTCTATAAAAAACTTCCAAAAAAATACCAAGATATTATTCTCTCTCCCTATGTCGATATAGAACACAATCAAGTACGATTTTCTACACGTATTAAAGACTCTAACGAAGGCTTACGCAGAAATGCTTTATTAGAAAAAATAAACAGTGATCTAGATACAATGCTCAACCCTAAAGTTGTCACGCACAAACTCTCTAACCTTATGGTCATTTACAACAACATGCTGCAGTCACTATTTAGCTCACAAATTGCAACGTTGAGTTTTGTACTACTTATACTCTTTGCCATGTTTATGCTACTATTTCGTTCACTTTTACTCACACTTATTACACTCATCGTAAACATGATCCCTATTGGTATTGTGTTTGGCTTTATGGGCTGGCTACACATACCATTAGATATTATGACTATTACCATCGCAGCTATTGCTATGGGTATAGGTGTTGATAATACCATTCACTATATACATCGTTTTAAAGCAGAGTTTGAAAAAAACCCTAACTATCTACAAGTTACACACCTCACCAATGAA
>Ga0256827_10001110_pt1 | contig 17010 bp, 13 predicted proteins | sample CV84metaG_FD_185977 | JGI IMG/M metagenome (GOLD analysis project Ga0256827, IMG submission 185977) | Hydrothermal vent microbial communities from East Pacific Rise, Pacific Ocean - CV84 | ecosystem: Environmental > Aquatic > Marine > Hydrothermal vents | place: Pacific Ocean: East Pacific Rise... | reverse complement strand
TATCTTTTTCATTAAAATCAGGTGTTGTAAGCCAAGGTATATCTTGATTATTCCAATAATTATCTTCTTTTTTTGATGGAGTAGAACCATTAATAATTTTGGAAACGAGCTTTTCTATTTTAACTAAATCCCATTTAGTTTCTATTTCAACTTTCCTCTTCGGACTCAATCCAATAGCCTTAGAAAACTCCTTGCGAGAAAAATCCATCATATCCACAAGCCTAGCTTTACTAACAAACGATTCTAACTCTGGTGGTATCTCCACAACCTCATCCACAAAATTCTTAGTAATTAAACTATTTATCTTGGAACTATCTTTTTTATTTGATGGATTATAGAGAGGGGTTTCAATATTATTAAGATTCATAATATTTTCAAGTATCTCTGTACCCTCTTCTTCTACTTTAACAGACTTTCCTGAAGTGATATATTTTATCCCTTCATCTCCTTTTCGTCCACTCCACTCATAACCCAAGAATTTCTTATTCTTTGCCCCATCACTTGGAGCTTTGACAATGAGTACCTCTTTAGGATTCAAGTATGCCAAACAAAAGTAGTAGAGCTTATCTTCTTCTATGAGTCGCACATAATTTAAAAGCTCTTTCTCTTCTTTTTGGGCTTTTTCTTTAGGGCTTAATGATTTATAGTATCTTTGCTTTTTACGATTCTTTGTTTCAGTAAGTTTTTCGAACTCTTGAACATACTCAGAAAACATCTCTAACTCAAAAAGTTTTTCATCATAGCTGTTTTCAAGTAGTGTTTTATAAAGTGTTAAGTCTACCTCTATATGAGAAGCATAAAAAGAGAGTAAATCTTTGTCTTTAAAAACTTCATTAGTAGAGAAGTCTCCCTCAAACCATGATTGTACCATATACTCTAAATGTTGAGCCATATTTGGATTGTCTGATTTTCGTTTTAAGAAGAGTATAACGGTATTTGTGCCTGTCTTTCCAAATGTACCACTACCAAACTCGGCAATAGCAACAAGTTCAAAATATTTTAGTAAAACCTCACGCGTCTGAACGTAGATATTACCTTTGCTAGAAGCGATATTTTGTGACCCCTTAGAGAGAATAGAGCTTGGTAATACAATCCCCACCACAGCATCTTTTTTAAGAAGTTGTTTCGCCCTTTCAATAAAAAAACACTCAATAGCATTATTAGCTACATAAGTTTTGTCATCAAGACTCTTTAACAACTCATAGTTGGCTCTCTCTTTTTCACTAAGTGTCTCTAAAAAACCTTTAACACTATAAGGAGGATTGGCAACCAATACAGAATAATCATTCTCTTTTACCTCATCCATAGCAGATAGAGCATCATGATAAACAATCTCAACATCATCTTGACCATACATAAAAGCACTTACCTTGGCTACTTTAGAGAGTCGATACTCTTTTTCTATACCCACGATATTTTTATGTAACTCTTTTGGAAAATTATTTGCTACTTCATTCAAAAAGTGACCTGCTCCACAAGCATAATCTATCGCCTTGGGGTTCTCGTGATTTTTCAAAATATCTTCTATGGGAAGTGAATTAATAATAAACTTGACTATGGGCATAGGAGTAAAAAACTGCCCTTCACTCTGTTTGACCCCTTGGTCTAAGAAGCCTTCAAACATATCTCCTAAAAATTGGTTATCTTCTCCACCTGTTAGTTTGATGTCTTGAAGCATCTTGACAATTTTTAGTAGTACTTCAAAGTTCTGATAAAAAAGCTCCTTATTATGAACATCAACAAAGGCAAAATCATTATTGGTAAAAAACTTCAACTCTTTGAAGAAGCCTTGAATAATCTCTTTGGTCATATTTGGCTTATCTTTAAAAACTGAAAAAGCATCATCTATCTGTTGATTTTCAATATAGGTAATATCTTCTCCCAAAAACTTTTTCATTCCTACTTTGTAAAGATGATTGAGCCTATCTTGTAAAGAGAAAGGGTCATCATACGCTATCCCTTTCCAATAAAATTTAAGCTCATCATGATTATTCGTCTCATCAACCACTTTACATAAAAAAAGATTGACCAATTTATCAAAAGCATTTTCACGCCCACTTACATTGTGCTGTCTTAAAATCGTAGCGAACTCATGGTACTTACCTTGAATGTCATTACTTGTGACCGTCTCTAAGTCAGATATTGAATATTTATCTTTCCCTATATAATACGCTTGTGAGTCTTCAAAAAGCCCTTTAGTTGCATACTCTTTTTGATAGGTCTTGCTCCAAACCTCATAAATTTCATCTGCTCTATTAGCATCACTATAGGCTTTTAACTCTTTATCGTTTTCAAGTAGTTTTTCATTGTCATTTAGATTAATCAAATAGTAATCTGCTTTGACCTTGCCATCGACCAAATCACTTGCATAAAGTGCTATAAACTGAGTCGTCTGTGTCTGTTGAACATAAGAAAAAAGCTGTGTGGGTTTAACTTGTGTGGTACTCCAAGCTTTTGTAAACTCTGCTCCTGATGTTTTACACTCAATAATCAAAAGAGCATCTCCACTATTATCTTTGAGCAAAATATCAGCACGACCACCACTTGCCCCATGCCCTACTTGCCATTTGGGTTCTAGCTCTATATGTTTTGGGCTATAACCTTGATTTAAAAGCCGATAAACACACTCAAAAACCACAAAATTTTCTGCTTGTTTAAAGTTACAAGTCTGACGCTCATTAATGGTAAATCCATCTTTTTCAGGGTAGATAAGCTCCTGTTTCTCTATATCCACTTTAAGTTCTGTCTTTAAATCAGGAAATTTTTTGATATAAATATTTTTAATTTTAGTAAATTTTAGTTGCTCTAGCAATTGAGGAAGGTTATCTTTTTTTATCATATTTAGACTTATTTTATAGATTTGTTTATTGTTGTTATTTTACCATAAATTCAAAAGGCATTTAGCTATAATTCTAAAAACCCATATCAAAGAAGCCAAAGACCATGCAAGACCTTATTTCTATTTTAACGCAAAAAACCTCTCTAAAGAGAAATCATATCTCTAATATTTTAAAACTTCTAGATGAAGGTTCTACCATACCTTTTATTGCTCGTTACCGTAAAGAGATGACAGGCGAAGCCAGTGACGATACGCTTCGTGATTTTTATGAAATTTATCTCTCGGCAAAACGTCTTCTTGAACGAAAAGAGGAGATTTTAAAACTGTTAAAAGAACGAAAACTTTTGACAATTCCACTCAAAGAAGCCATAGAAAAAAGCGAAACAATGACGGCTCTTGAGGATGTCTATCGCCCCTATAAAGAGAAAAAAAACTCTCGTGCATCGTTGGCAATTAAGGCTGGGCTAGAGCCTTTGGCAAATATTTTGCAATCGGCAAAACTGAATCAAAAAGAGTTTGAATCTACTGCAAAACGTTATCTAAAAGGCGATATAAAGAGTTTAGAGGATGCAATAAAAGGGGCAAAAGATATTATTGCTGAACGCTTTTCAGACAATCCAAAAGAGCGAAAGATTGTACGAGAGATGACCGAACGACATGGAATGATAGAAGTTAAAAAAGGAAAAAAGTTTGATGAACAAGGGGTTTATAAAAACTACAAAGAGCATTCTGAAAAGGTTGCATTTATTCCATCGCACCGATATTTAGCCATTCGTCGTGCCGAAAAAGAGAAAGAGCTTTCCGTCAAAATAACCATTGATAGTGAGCGATACCTAGAGACCCTAAAACGTTATAAACTTCGTGATTATATGGGTTCTTCTAAAACATTACTTTTCGATGCCTATAAAGATGGATTTAAACGCCTGCTTTACCCCTCGATAGAGCGAGAAGTAGCAAAGGTTCTAAAAGAGCGTGCTGATTTAAATGCTATTGGCGTTTTTGGCAAAAATCTAAGCCAACTGCTGATGACCCCACCTGTAACGGGAAAGGTTTTACTTGGAGCAGACCCTGCCTATAAAACAGGTTGTAAACTGGCTGTGATTGATGAAAATGGAAAGTATTTAGCCAATGAATTAATTTTTCCTACTCCTCCACGCTCTGACTATGAAGGCTCTCGTAGAAAAGTCTTGGATTTGGTCAACAAATTTAATATTTCAGGGGTTGCTATAGGCAATGGAACAGCCTCGAAAGAGACCCAAGAGTTCTTTGCAAAAATCAATAAAGAGTTGAATGGAAAACTAAAATATACCGTGGTTTCAGAAGCTGGTGCATCGGTCTACTCTGCTTCTAAAATAGGAGCAGAAGAGTACCCCAATTTGGATGTAACTGTTCGTGGTGCAATCTCGATTGTGGGGCGTGTGCGTGACCCCATGGCAACCTTGGTAAAGATTGACCCTAAATCATTGGGAATTGGACAGTATCAACACGATATTGACCAAAAACTACTTGAACGGAAGCTTCAAGAAGGAGTTGAAAATTTGGTTAACCGTGTAGGGGTAGATGCCAATTCTGCTTCGGCTTCACTTTTGTCTTATGTGGCAGGAGTGGGAAAAACTGTAGCTAAAAACATTGTAAAGTATCGCGAGGAACATGGAGCATTTAGAACAAAAAAAGAGCTTCTAAAGGTCAAAGGTTTAGGAGCCAAAGCTTATGAACAGATGGCAGGTTTTATTCGTATACGCGAAGGAGAAACCCTTTTTGACAACACAGGTATCCACCCAGAAAGCTATGAAATAGCCAAGAAATTAAACCGACTAAAAGAGCCTTTCGAGACCAAAATATTGAGTCAACAATTTGGAATAGGAGAAGCAACACTCAAAGATATTATCAAAGAGTTAGCTAAACCAGGGTTTGACCCTCGTGAAGAGTTAGAAAAGATTCCATTCAAAGATGATTTGACCGATATATCTATGTTAAAGGAAGGAAGCATTGTCTCGGGAGTGGTTCGGAACATTGCTGATTTTGGTGCATTTGTGGATATTGGACTTAAAAATGATGGAATGATTCACATCTCTCAGATGAGTGAGAAACGAATAAAACATCCTTTAGAAGTTCTCTCTATTAACCAATATTTAGGAAAAATTTATGTAATAAAGATTGATAAAGAGAAAGGGAAAGTGGGACTAAGCCTTAAAAATAGTAAATAGATATTTTCCAAAATCTTTTGGAAAATGATAATACTCGTAACTGTTATTTACAAGCTCTACATCTTCCAATAAAGGAGCATTATCTTTTCCATAACGAATTTTTTCCAATTTGTAAACAAGATCTTCGTAGTCTTTATAAAAACCGTTGTAATCTTTTCTTACTCTCTGGATATAAGGATAAAACTGTTGAAATGTTTGAATAAAGAGTTTTCCTGCTAGATCATTGACCAAATAAATATTAAAAACATCATGATTAATTCCCACGGCAAATTTATTGACAAAACCTAACATTTTAGCAACATCATCCCGTAAGACTTCATCCGTCATAATCTGTTCTAAATTTTCTGCCGTAAACTCTGAAAACATATCTGCAAGCCCTAGTGTAACACGAATACGCCTAATGGTATCACGTAAATCTCCACGAACGGTATTGTAGGCATTTAGCGTCATCTCATTTTGTCGCCGTTGATGGTCACGTTCACTCTCTAAAAGAGCTAATTTTAATTGACGAACAATATAATAAATACCAATCATTGCAAGAGGAACAGCAATAATGTCGGCATAGTTGGCTAAAGTATCAAAGTTCATATTTCTCCTCTATTTATAATTCTTTTGGATTATAATAATAATCATAAACCTTGTCAAGTTTATACCTTTTTTTTAATAAAATCGCTAAAAAATGCGTAATTTTTTATTAAAAATAAAAATTTGTTTTTAATAAAAATTTAAAAACAACTTTATCTCATCAATTCTAATCATAAAATAATTATTAACAAAGTATAATATTTTAAAATATTATTTTAAATTCAATACAGAAGGGTAACGGATGAATACTACAGGGACAGCAAGAAAACAAAAAGAAGTACGATGTGCGACACAAGAAATTATTATTACACGAACAGACCTCAAGGGCAACATCATTTATCACAATCCTACATTCTCTAAGATTAATGGATTTGAGGGAGCATCTGTGATACATAAACCCCATAGTATTGTAAGGCATCCAGATATGCCAAAGGCAATTTTTAGAATTATTTGGTCGATTATAGAACAAGGCTTACCCATTCAAGCTCTTATCAAAAATAGAACCAATGATGGACACTACTACTGGACATTAATCAACTGGAAAATACAAAAAAATAGAGACAATCAAACCATCTCCTATGTCGCCTATGGAAAACAAGCTCCTAACCACGCAATAAAGGTATTAGCCCCTGTCTACGAGATGATGTTACAGATAGAAAAAGAGCACGACATTGACTCTTCTTTAGAGTATTTCCACTCCTTTTTAAATGAAGAAGGCTTGAGCTATAGTAAATACATGGAAAAGTTAACCAAGAACAGAGAGTTTAGATGTCTTTGTGACTTCATCAAACACCTTATTATTAGAAATTGAGAAGCTTAACTTCTACTCTTATGCTCTTCTAGGTGGTAAGAGGTGCAAATAACGTTCCTCTTGCAGTTCATGATAACGTGGAATTTTCTTAAAAAGATTGCGATAAACTTTTTCTATATCCGTAACACTATTATGCTTGGATTCTAAAGAGCATTGGCACTCTTGAAGCACGCTTATTTGAGCCTCTATCTCAGAGATAAAAAAATTGGTTTTATTCAAAACTTGTTCACTCTGAAAATAGATATTTTTTCCTCGAAAACTTGACTCTAAACGTTTTAAATCGGTAATGCTCAAAGAGACTCTTTCCGTTTGTCTGTAAATCCGAAAAAGCTCAGATTTTATTTTGGAGTGTTGAGTTTTGAGTTGACTTCCCAAAACGATAAGCTGTTCTCTTCGCTTATTTTTTCGTAATTCTATGCCAAAAACATTATAAAAAAATCTACTTACCAAACCCTCTTCAAGTCTCAAATCTTCCAAGACAGACTTAATTGCTTCAAATAAAACGTCGTCAACATCGCTAGTGTGACGAAGCAATTCAATCTTTGCATTTTGAATATTTTTCCCAATTAATTTACGAAGAATATCATCAAACACATAAGCAGGACTATCAAGTATTTGCTTTACATATCCATCAATAGCCATTATAAACCCCTTTTAATTCATATTTTGTTAATAATAACTAAAAAATGTTTAATAATGTTTTAATGTAATTAATTATCTCTTAAAAATTCTACTTTACTTCTAATTTCATGACTAAAATAAAGTTTCGTACGGAATAGTACTCCTCTGTATTTCTCCAAGGAAGCTTTGAAATTTTACTCTCTAAACTCATAAACTCTTCATTATTTAAAAGTGCCTCAGTCACTTTTCTTCCATCACCAGTATGGGTATAGACAGAACGAACAGCATAAATATCTTGTTCCAAAGGCAAAGAGTGAATCTCCTCTTTTATAATGTCAAAAAGCTCATCTAAAACAATCTCTTCGATAGGTAAACTCCCTTTATACCCATAGTTTCCAACAACAGCTTGCCAACGATGACCATTGATTTCCCACTGTTCAAGCCCCACACCATTTTCGATACGTTTTGCATCTTCCCAAAAAGCCTCAATAAGTACATGAACAACATTTACTTCAAACTGCTCTAGTGCCTCAGCCATTGCCTCTTCTACCGAAGAAGCATGTCCCATAAACGACTCTATAATATTCTGATTAGGTAAAAGAATATGTACGTCTACTTGAATAATAACCGAATCATCATATCTCTCCATCTCAAAGACTTGCCCTGTAATACCAGGAAATTTTTCATCCACAAAATAGAAATCTTCCATTTTGTTAAATTTCAAATTAAACTGTCCTAAAATCTCTAATAACTGCTCATTTATATCTGTCTCTAATAGTTTACTCATTCTTTTACACATACCTTATAATTTTTTTTGTAAAAATTATACTTAAATAAAACTTAGATACTATGCGAGGTAAACCTTCTGACCGATTTCTTGATACTGTTTGTAATAGGCTTCAACAAAATTAAAAATCGTACCCTCTATTGGAAGATAGACTCCATCTCTTTTTGTAGCATACTCTTCCAAATAACGGTTTGCATCGTCTTTATTTATATAGTGTTGTGCTAATTTTTTATATGCCTCTTGGTATTTTCTTTTCATAGCATCATACTTGCTGTAGTCAATCTCTATTTTTTCATTATAACAAATCACGCCCGAGCCAAAGAGAATGTCTAAATGAATCAATCCTTCACAATAATAAGGCAAGACTTCGCCTACTTCACGCCATGCCATTAAACCTATTGCACGGGCTACTAAATCGTCTATAATATGGTTTTTTAATGTCTCCTGCTCGTTCTCAAAAAATGCCATCAATCCACCTGCTGTTGCCTTGAACTCTTCTATGTTTTTAAACTGTCCTGTTTTGTTCATCAGCATCTCGGTATCGGAATCTATCCATAAGATATGTCCAAACTCATGCCCTATAGTAGAGATATCATAAAGTTCTTGCCATAAAACAGCGTTATTTTCTGCTAAATCTCTCTGTTTTTGAACAAAATCAAGCCCCATAAAATCGACAGAGAGTTGCATAATCGGTTTCGCTTTTTTACTCTCCATCACAAAATCAGCATAAGCAAAAATCTTTTTACCCATCTCAGCTGAGACCTGTTCATCATTGGGAACAACTTGTGCAGAGAACAAACCATTAAATTCTGCTCCATAATACATCATGGGTTGACCTATATAGAGTTGTGTCTCATCAACTTGTTCACTATTTTTTTCAATAGTCGATAATACGTCTCCATCTATTCGTCTTGCTAGTTTTGCAGAGAAATTTTTGATATTTTGTCGTGTCATCGAAGCACTTTGCAATTTTGGGTTAACAATCCGTAAATCCCACTCTAATGCCACTGCTTTTCTAAAGTGGTCCTCATAATACTCCAAAGGATGCCCTACTTGTAACGGAGTGGTAATCTTCATCCATGCTCTGTCTACATTTGCCCAAAGCCCAATCAGTTTTTTAGGTTGATGCCCTGCAAATGCTTTTTTAAGAGCTACAAAATAGTTAATCCACTCCTCTTTTTGATGAAACACCTCATCAACTTCTACACTTAAGGCTTCGATACAATCTTCTATAATAGCTACTAGTGAAGCAACCTCATCAGGAAATGCTTCACTGTATGCTACAGAGTGATACTGCTCTTTATCGTTTGGAACCAACACAGAATAACATCGGTCTCCCACTTCGCCATTAGGGTCTAAATCTAACAGCTCCTCCTCTTGCAACATTTTGAAAACAGCCTGTTCATCGCCATCATGCTCTGCTAACAAATCACGATTCACACCATTGATAATATATGCCGTCCACTCTGATTGCCACAAGCTCAAAGATTCGCCAATGTAGTGTACATTTTCAATGAGTACTTGATAAAAAGGAGTCAATAAATTTTCAGATTTAATCCAAGCAATCAGATACTCATGTCGTGTCAAGTGCATCTCTTTAACAAAAAGATACGCTTCCTCTTTTTTAGCAATAATCTCTTCTTCTGAAAAGCCCTCTTTTTGAAGTACTTGTTCCAAAGCATCTTCACGCAGATTAACCAAACGGGTCAACGATGCCATCGTAGTATCACTATTAACGGGTAGATTCATCTTAGATAAAAAATCTTCTATTAAAGCTTGTGCTACAGGATGATTTCCATCTAAAACCTTATAATAATCATTAAGTGACTTTTGTCGTGTTTGAAGTTCATCGTATATTTTCTGTAAATCTTGCATAAATTGTTGTTTCATTCTTTGAGTCCTTGATGTACTATAGTTACTATCAATTTTACTCAAAGAAGTATTAATCTAAAATCAAAAGCCAAAGGAAATTACAAGAAGAGTAGCGTTCTTTTCAATTTTATGTTTTTATTAATACAAGTTTTCTTCGAGTTGGTATAGGAGTTAATAGTTTTTAATATAAAAAGTTAGAGGGGAGTCTAACTTTTTTATTTATTACTTTACAACTTTTTGTTCCACTTTAACCTTACCTCTTTTGTTTTTGATTCTAATTGTATCTCCAACTGCAAGCTCAGATGTTTTAATAGTAAAGACATCAACAAGCGTTTTCTTTAACTTATTCATTTTACTTGTAATGGTTATTGTTATCCCTCGTGCCATAAGTGTATTTTCTCCAATAAACTTAACTTCATCATTATGACCAATAGAGATAATCCCTTTTAAGAGAGTTGAATCTCCACCTTTTTTACCATCCTCTTTGGCTTTGTCTAAGTCTACAACTAAGACTTTTTTTCCTCTCTCTTGTACAATTGTTGTGTAACTATTTACCTGTGTATTTGCAAATATATTTGTTGTAAGGAGCATCACTCCTATAATTATCTCTTTTTTCACTATTTTTCCTTTATTTAAAAATTTTATTAAAAAGTTTATCGACAGCTTTACTTATAGGTTTCTCAATAAGCTTATCTACACTCTTATCAACAGCCTTATTCAGTAACTTCCGATAGAACTTTTTAACCCGTTTGTCATGAAATGAATCCAATCCATACATAACGAAACCTGCCCAATAGTATGGATGTAGTTTCTTGTGAATCATATCTATTTTTGTTGCAGTTAAAGCATCTGCATAGTGGAAATTATCTCTGTATTGATGCCCTAAAATATCAATGGAGCTGTGAGAAACCAAATATTTATAAAATGTTTCAGTCAGCCGTAGACTCTTATCTTCATCGACACTCCAAAGTGTAGAGATAACACGTCTTGCTCCCGTCATTCTTGCTCCACGATTAAGCCCTGACACCCCTTCCGAGGAGTAAATATCGCCTAAACCACTTTGACAAGAAGAGAAGAGAACCAACTCTGTATCTTTTAGATTGAGTGTTGAAAACTCTAAAGCACTCATTAGACCCCTTATATCATTTGAACCAATAGCATTAAATTCAGAAAGAGCAATCGCAGATTTAAGAAGAGGGTTAAGAGAGGGTCTATTATTATCTTCTCCATAAAAACTATGTGTTGATAGATGTAGTATTTGTGGAGACTTTAAAGAAAAAAGCATCTCTTTTGTAGCATTCTTTTCTGTTAATATGGTTACTGGGCTTTTTGTTATATTCTTTTCATGAAACATAAATGAGCGATTTGTTTCAAAGATATTTTTTATAAATTCCCCTTCATTTTTACTACTCTCCAATATCGGTAGTCCCTCAAAATCATGAAAAATACTATCAATATCTCTTTTCCCTTTATGCCCTGTTGAGTTCTCTGTTGATTGACCATGAAATCTATAATCAACATAAGAGAGAGAGACAATCTCTCTATTATTAAGAGAACGTCTATCCCTCTCTCTTTTTGTAAACAGCTCTTTTCCTGATAAGACATAAACAACACTGCTCTCTTCGATTAAGTATTTTTTTCTTTTAGTTACTAGTGCTTCAAAGGGCAAAAGATTTAACAATCCATCAGGGGATATAATGAGTTGTCTGTATCTATTAATATGAGCGATATGTCCTAATAGAGTTCTATATAATAAAGAGCCTAATTTTGCAGTCTCTTTTTCATTCATAATATCTTCTCTAAAGCGTTTAACCAACTGCTCAATATTTTTAACACGACCCAGTCGATAGAGTCCAATATGCTCTCTCTTATCAAAAGTAAAGAGATAGTAGTAATCTTTGGTTTTTAGAAAATCTAAATAGAGTTCATTTCCATTTAAATTTCGACTAATAGTAGACAACTCTATAGTTGTAGGGTTCTGCATATTAATACCACCACTAAGTCTACTGTACCTATCGACATAGGGTGTAATATACTCCTCTAACATCTCTCTCTCTTTAGTTACAGCATCAAGCTCTTTTTGCTCATTATAAGTAAACTCCTCAGCTTTTGCCAATTTAATCAAGGATAAATTTGAATACTCTCGTGTCTTTTGTAGATAGACCTTTATAAGTAGTTTTACCTCTGGACTCGCCCATCTTCGGCTCTCCATCAGATAACTCTCTTGGTTACTAATCTCTCCTTTAGAAGTGAGCCAAAACTTAAATGCTGTTCGCAGAACTTCTCTCTTCTCTTTTGGAATTTCTCTTTTTTCTATCGAAAAATCTGCATCTTCATTATGAGGAAAAGGCTTACCCCTTGAGTAAGCATCTAAAAATCTTCTATACTCAAAAGCCAAAGATACCATATTGTACATACTGTATGTCTCTCGGTCTAAAAATCTCTTTTTCTTCTCATTAGTTAATGTTTTAGAAGCCTTTAATCGCAACTCTGAATAGAGTTCTGAAGCCTGTTTTTGATAGTAAAAGGCTCTTTTATAAGCTTTAATTTTATTCAGAAAGAGACTAAAATTATTATAGAAATCAGCTGTTTCTTGTGTATCTTTTCCAATAATATCTATTTCTTTTGCTTCTAATGCTTTTTTATAATAGTCAAAAGCTATCTTATCTTTATCCAACTTGCTATAGACAAAAGCCAATCTATAATAGACCTCTCCTAAATCTGGGGCATCCCAAATGGTATGATTACGACACTCTTTTTGTAAATATTTCGTAAATTTTTCTTGACGAGCTTTTATTGCAGAGCAGTTTGTAGCAAACTTCTTACCATCAATATTCTCTTTTTTACTCCAATAGATATCCTCTTCAACTTTTAATGCACTTTTTAAACTGCTTAATGCCTCTTGGTAGAATTTTTTTTCAATATATTCAATTGCCTTTTTTTGATACAATAGAGACTCTTCTCTCTTCTTGCTAACAACTCTTTTCTCTTTTTTTACTTTAAACTTTTTTAGCCTTTTTAAAGCAACTTCACGTTCAACTTTCTCTTTTATTCCACTGTTATAATCCACCATCGTTAATACTTTTTCAGGTGTAAAACTACATCCTCCAACAAATAACACAAGACCAATCAACCCAATCTTTTTCACAAAACTCCCCTTTTAATAAAATTTAATCATCCATCTCAATAGCCAAACTAACCCGTTCTAAAACATCATAACTCATCTGTAACTGAACTCTATTTACGTCTCCTAAAATCTCTTTTACCAAGGCTTTATCAAGTTTTTTACGTGAACAGATTCCAAAATTAAAAAGCTCTTTGTTCATGCTATTTGATTTTGAAACACGAGAGAAGATAAAAACATTATAAAAGATCCTAGAGTTATCAAAAGTTATAGAGGTAATATTTTTACTTCCTGCACTCTCTTTTAAAACAACACATTGATTATGACCAATATTTAACTTTCCTTCATTTTCATGTTCATCAACCACCCGATAATCATCATAAAAAATTGTCTTAGTTTCCCAAATATCAGCCAATCTCAGATTGCTAGGATAGCTATACATGTACCATGTTCCTACTAGCTTATCTAATAATTCTCTGTTATGATGAAAAATTGTATTCTCTTTATGTTGTTGATTAAGAAGTTCATCAATCTTAGCTGTTGTATCTATATCCTTATTTTCAAAAATCTCTAAAGGAATGTTATATGCAGAGCAGATAGCATAGATATGCAGACTACGAAGCCTTGTCGTTGTCTCATAAAGGTTCTTTAGTTTTGAAATAAAAGCAGAAGAGACCTCTAGTTTTTTCGCCATATCTTTTGTTGCGATGTTCAATTTTTTTTGAATATATGCTAATTTCAGTTTATTATCATCTATTTTTCCCTTAAAATCCTCTTTCCATTTATAGTTAGCACTCATATTATCTCCCTACCTTTAAAATTAATTTTATCTATATTTATTAAAATTAACTAGAAATTAACCAAACATTTCTAAACCTGTTAGCCTCATAAATACTATAATAACAATTGAAACTTATAAAGAATATAGGGAAGAGTCTTCCTAAAATATTTTCTTTTGAACTTTAAATATTATAGCAGATTATTTTACTAAATTTGAGTAAGTTTCAACAAAAAATAGCTTATTAATTATAAAAAATATTTTTTATTTTTATAAGTAAAACTAAATCTCTAAATTTTCAATAATAAAGGTTTAAAATGGTTGGAAATATACTTCTTTTTAATCAAAAGACCAAAGAAGGGGAGATAGTGGGAGTAGATAAAAAGAGGTACTATTTTCATATTGGAGAGTGGCTTAGTTGTTCTTCTATTGAAATTGGTCAAAAAGTCTATTATGAAATAGTAGATGACGAGGCAAGAAATATCATAATAGATGAATCGTTAAGCACACAATATTTCGTTCATTTAAAAATAGATGTCTCTATTGTCGATTAAAAAATTATTAACAAAGGTAATTCAATGACAAAAACAATTTTATCTTTAGCTCTATTAAGTAGCTTATCACTTCATGCAGAGGGGTTCTATGCAGGAGTAGACTTTCAAGCAGGTTCAGGAAAACATGAAATCACTGTTGATGATGTAGCAGTGGCAAATAGTGATAGCATTTCAGTCTCATCATTGGGGGTACATGTTGGCTATACAATTATTCCAAATGGAAGCGTTGAACTCTCGTATGGAGCATTAAGTTTAGAAGATGACGATGTAACACGAATTGGTGTTGACTATATTCAAACTTTTCCTATAGGGGCATTGAGTCCTTATGCTGGGGTAGGATTAGCAACAAACAGCATGTCTGATGCCAATATAGAAACTGGTCTGGGGGGACGACTTAGATTCGGTGCATATTACGAGATTATGCCAAACTTAAATCTAGGTGCAGAACTAAACTATAACTACATTTCATGGAAATCAGAGACAGATAATCTTGGTCAAGACTGGGAACTCTCTAGCTCCTATTATGGTTTAGGCTTTAATGTAAATTATAAATTCTAGTTTACAAATAAAATTAATAAATTTCACATTTTCTTAATTAAAAATATTTTCACTATAGAAGTATCTCCTTATACTTTTATAGTGTCACTAGATTTTATATTTGTTCTAAATATTTAAAAAAATGTTTAGAACAACTATATTTTTATAGTTAGTAACTTTTTTAGGAGTTCAAAATGGAGAAAAAATATGTTTCACTGGTTAGTTTATCAGTATTGATAGGTATGGGTTTAGGATTTAGTGGATGTGCAGGAAATAGTATTAAATTAGGGGAGTATAAGAAAGTAACCCTTCAAAAATCTCAATATGCACCATCAGCAGAAAAGATGAAAAAGCATACTAACACAAAGGTAATTATTCAAGATATTGATGATAATAGTATTCCTACAGCAGAAAAAGCAAAACTTGGTAAAAGCATGGCATCAAATATCAATAAGGAACTCTCTGAAAATAAAAATGTCCGTATTTTAAAAAGAGTATCAAGTGCTACTGATATTAAAGAAGAGATTAAAGCAGCTGAAATTGCTAAAGGGATTGGAGGAGATGTTGGTCAAGCAGACTATTTATTGACAGGGAAAATAAGTAACTCAACCTACAAAAATGATTTTCAAGAAGCAACACAATATACTGATGACAAGGGTAAAACACACTATTCCCCCCCTGAAATCAAGTATGAGGCTTGTGTAGAAGGTACGTTGAAAGTATTTTCTTTACCAAGTTTAAAAGAGGTTGAAACAGCAAGTTTTGATGAGTGCAGTACCTCTTCAGAAGAGGCAAGAAGCCCAAGTGATGCCAAACCAAGTAATGGTACATTAGAGAGAAAAGCAGGTACAGAAGCAATGGATTCTGTGGCATATAAACTTAAAAGTTTCTTTACCCCAAAAGCCTATATTAAGGCGATGAAAAAAAATGGTGATGATATGATTATTCAAGTCTTTGTGGGGAAAAAACAGGGTGCAAATGAGGGAGACGACGCTACCATCTTCAAAATGACTGATGATGGTCCAGTCCAAATAGGAACAGGGGAAATCAGTAACAAAATTACCAATAATAAAGCTTGGATAACAGTAAGTGAAATTGAAGATGGAGAAACGATTAAAGAGGGTGATTACGTAAAAATTGTCTATAAAGAGAGCCTTACCTCTAAATTTATGAAGAGTACAGGTGGATTTGGTGCATTTAAAAGCATAAAAGGATTTCTTAAATAACCATTGATTCTAGCCAATACTCCCATGAGTATTGGTCTGAATGAACGGTTAACAAAGGAGATGTTTATGTTTAAAAACAAAATAGTAGTTATAGGAATAGTATTACTTTCTATAGTCGGTTGTGTAGGAAGTCCCTCTTACCCAGATTGGTTTTCAAAAACACCAAAAGATACTGCACAGTATATTTATGGTGCAAGAGAGGGAGGGACAAAAGAGGAGGCTATTAGTAATGCACTGAATTCAATTGCCTCTAAAATTCGTGTTTCAGTTGAATCAACCTCATCTGTACGTACCAATATACATACAGAAAATGAGGATGAAGAGTATTCAAAAGATTCAACACAAACAGTTAAAAACCATGTTCAAAAAATAGAGTTTAGTAATTACAAAGTTAAAAAAGAGGAAAAAATATCTGATGAAAAATATGCTGTACTTGTACAAGTCGATAAGTTATTAAATGCCAAATTACTATTAAACAAAATAGATACCGATATAAAAAAATACAATCAACTTTTAACAACAAATCATAAAAATCCTATTGCCACGGTTAAAACATATAATAAATCAATAAAGCAGATAAAAAATCGTAATCTTATTGATTGTGCCACCGTTAAAAACTTTATGCCAAACAGTAACAGTGATGAAAAAATCAATCAGCTTCTTGAGATAGAGAAAAAAATGACTCAATATCAAGGAAATATTGTTTTTGCCATTAATGGAAATAATAGTGCGTATCAAGATGTATTGACCAAACAGATTACAGAAAAAGGTTTTAGAACCAGTGGAGGAGATTCAAATATCAAAATTTCAATGAATGTTACAGAAAAGAAATTAAAAATACTAGGTAATAATATTTTAAAATCAACAATTCAACTAAGTGTAAAATCAAATGAAACAGTTATTGGTCAAAGTCGAATTACAGTAGGAGCAAAATCACGTACCAGCTATGAACAAGCTAGAGATTTTACACTTAAAAAATTTGAAGCACGATTAAGAGATAAAAATATTATAGAAAACTTATTAGGAATATAAATATGAAAAAGAGTATACTTGTACTAAGCTTACTATG
>Ga0256827_10001109_pt1 | contig 17019 bp, 15 predicted proteins | sample CV84metaG_FD_185977 | JGI IMG/M metagenome (GOLD analysis project Ga0256827, IMG submission 185977) | Hydrothermal vent microbial communities from East Pacific Rise, Pacific Ocean - CV84 | ecosystem: Environmental > Aquatic > Marine > Hydrothermal vents | place: Pacific Ocean: East Pacific Rise... | reverse complement strand
GATGAAAGTAGATGATGAGATAGATTTTACAATCAAACTTTATAGAGATTACAATTTAAAGGTTATACCTGGATCATTTTTAGGACGAGAGGGTGAAGGCAAGGGGTATGTTAGACTTGCACTTGTTTATGAAGCAGATAAGACAAGAGAAGCACTACAAAGAATTGCAGCTTTGAGTAAAGAATTAGCTTAAGTTAAAGCTATTATGAAAATTTGGAGTAGGGGTTTTAACCCCGTTGAATGGGACTAAAGTCCCTACTCCTTATCATATAATATATATTATACGAAAGGAATATTATGGAAATGCCAGAAATACATGTAGAAGAGTTAAAGAAGGATCCAGAGTTTTTAGCAAATATTAAACGTTTGGAAGAGGAGTGCAGAGAGGAGGAGAGCATAGCAAAAGGTTATCAACTTTTGGATGCGCAACTTGTAATAGAAGCTTCAGAAGATGACATTAATGAGATTTTTACATTTATTGTAAATACAGCTTTTGACAGACTTGCAGAGTATCTCTCTACGCATAAATCATTTGATATAGTAAATAACATTGAAGAGAGAGCTATTGCCAGAGCTATTTATGAACATGCTATTCAGCGTTATAGTGAAAACGATAAAAAAGCTGCAAAAGAGATGTTTTTAGTCTTGCATCATACTATTGATAATCAAGAATTAAAAGATGCAATGATGGTACATGCCTGTGCAGTTATGGCAGGAAACAGTTTCGATAACTTTATAGAAGAGATGGTTGATGTAAGTAGTATTGATGAAACTAACCCACTTGCATTTTTTATTCAAACTTTTGTGCAGCCAACAGATATTCTCTTGACAATGTTTGCCAAATATGTACATCAGGGTAAAGAGGAGTTAAAAGTTTTAGAAGAGAGTAAGGAGTAGCAGTATGATAAGTCGTAAAATACATTTCATAGGCATCGGGGGCATAGGACTCTCTGCATTGGCAAAATTTCTCTATAATGATGGACATAAGATTTCAGGTTCTGACATTAAACAGACAGAAATTACTAACGATTTAGCAACAAATTTTTCTGCTAAGATTACTATTCCACATCATGAAGATGCTGTAGAGGGTGTAGATATAGTTATCTATTCAGCAGCAGTACGTCCTAATAATCCTGAGTACCAAAAAGCAAAAGAGTTAGGTATAGAGCTACTTTCACGTAAAGAGGCTCTAGTTTCTATTTTGGGAGACAAAGAGGTGTATGCAGTTGCTGGAGCTCATGGAAAAAGTACTACATCTGCGATGTTAGCTTCTATTGTTCCCAAGTCAAGTGCTTTAATTGGTGCAATCTCTAAAGAGTTTGGGTCAAATGTCCGTAATTACCCAAATGATAGAGTTGTTTTTGAAGCAGATGAGAGTGATGAGAGTTTTTTAAATTCAAACCCATATTTAGCTATTGTTACCAATGTAGAGCCTGAGCATATGGAGTATTATGAGTATGATGAAGAGCGTTTTTACAATGCTTATAAAAACTTTATCTCTTTAGCAAAAATACGTGTTTTCAATGCTGAAGATGAGTTTTTATCCTCTCTTGATGTAGAGAGTATTAAACTCTACCCGTCAAAAGATATAACAAATGTAGAGTTTATACTTGTTAATGGTGAGCCTCATACAAGATTTGATTTTTTAGATTTAGGTTCATTTGATGTTTTTGGTTTTGGAAACCACATTGCACTTGATGCTGCTTTAGCCATTTTAGCTGCATTGGAGCTTGGTGAGAATATTGAAGATATTCGTTTAAATTTATTAAACTATAAAGGTATTAAAAAACGTTTTGATATTGTTCAAAATTATGGAAATATGGTAGTTATAGATGATTATGGACATCATCCTACGGAGATTAAAGTAACTATGGAGTCTCTTCAGGCGTATAAAAAGTTAAGAGAGTTCAATACCTTAAATGTTATTTGGCAACCTCATAAGTATTCACGAACTATGGATAACTTACAAGCATTTGTAGAGTGTTTTGATGGAGTTGATGAACTTGTTATCCTTCCTATTTGGTCAGCAGGTGAATTGCCTGTTGAGATAGATTTAAAAGGAGCATTTTCAAGATATAAACTTCTTATGGCAGACTCCATAACAAAAGAAGATTATATTGTTAAAGTTATTAAAGATGGTCATGTAATAAGAGAGTATTATGATGGGTTGGTTACATCATTTGGTGCAGGAGATATTACTTACCAAATACGTGGTGGAATCTAAAAAAAGAACCCGAAACTTGTCTCGGGTTCCTACTGTACTATATAGCAGTACAGATATTGCTTAGGTAGTTATCTATATCTCCAATGACTACATCGAGATCTCTCTCTCCATCAATTACTTTAAGTACATCTTTCTCGTTATAGTGTGTTTCAATTTCAAGAAGTGACTCTTTGTATGATGCTAATTCATGTTCAAAAACATCTTCAGCTCTTCCAGAATCTAACCATCGTTTTTTTGCTAACTCATCGTTAACTTTAATTTCAAGTACAGAAATAACATTTATTTTGTCATTACTAAAAATATAGTCACAGAAATATTTTAACTGTTTCTCTTTCCCAGGGAAACCATCAAGAAGTATTACAGAAGTTGGAGCATTATTGATAGCATCAACAATCATTTCAACAACTACTTGTGTAGGTGCAAGGTCACCTTTGTCAACAAAGCTTTTCGCAATATTTCCAATGGAAGTTCCTCTTGCAATTTCTGCTTTAATAAGGTCACCAGTTGAGTAAGAGGTGATATCTTTTGAGTGTTTCTCAGCAATCATTTGAGCATCAGTACTTTTTCCTGATCCTGGAGCGCCTATGAGTAAAATTAATTTTTTTGGCATTACTTTATCCTTCGTAATAATATATTGTTTATTATATCAGATTAAGCGTAAAAAGTATGAGATAAAAAGATTTTCTACTTAAAGATGGTCTCTTTTTTTTAGTTTTATGTGGAATTTTGTTATAATTAAACATTAGAGGTTTCCTAAAATAATTAGGACTTCTTATTTAAAATTAAAAAAGGATGACTATGCCTCAAAGCGACAGTACTGTTGAACTTTTGACTGGAAAGAACCAATCAGGGAAAAAGAGTAGATGGCCTGCAAGATTGGACTATTTTCAAAGTGTTACGGGTGCATTTCTAGCACTCTTTATAACTTTCCATATTTTATTTGAATCTTCAATTTTATTTGGAAAAGATGCAATGTATAAACTTACAAAAATGTTTGAAGGTGAACCATTTATAGAGGGTGGTGAGCCTTTGATTATTACAGCTTTGGCACTTGTTATTTTTTCTATGTTTATTTTTCATGCTTTTCTTGCTATGCGTAAATTTCCTGCTTCTTATAAAGAGTATCAGCATTACCATGCACATAGAAAGCTCTTGAAACATGACGATACCAACCTTTGGCTTGTTCAGATTACAACTGGGTTTGCAATGTTTTTTTTAGGTTCTATTCACCTTTACATTATGATGACATCACCAGAGAAAATAGGACCCTACGCCTCAGCAGATAGAATATACTCTGACTGGATGTGGCCAATGTATCTCTTTTTACTTATTTCGGTGGTTCTTCACGCATGGGTAGGTGTATATAGGCTTATAATTAAGTGGGGTTGGTTTGATGGAAAAGATCCACGTGAAAATCGTAAACAATCAAAAAAGATTATTAAAATACTTATTGTTATTTATTTGTTACTTGGATTGCTTTCGCTTGCTAGCTATATGAAAATAGGATATGACCATAAAGATGACTATGGAAGCAGATATGTAATGGAGACAACAAAATGAAAATAATTTATACGGATGCTCTCATTGTTGGGGGTGGATTGGCAGGACTAAGGTCAGCGATAGCTGCAAGAGATAAGGGCTTAGATACAATTGTTATCTCTATGGTTCCTGTGAAGCGTTCGCACTCGGCAGCAGCTCAGGGTGGAATGCAAGCCTCTTTAGGAAATACAATTATGGGTGAGGGTGACAATGAAGATGTTCACTTTGCAGATACGGTAAAAGGATCTGACTGGGGTTGTGATCAGGATGTTGCTAGAATGTTTGTAACTACAGCACCTAAAGCCATACGTGAACTTGCTGCTTGGGGTGTGCCTTGGAATCGCATAGGTAAAGGTCCTAGAGAAGTGATTATGAATGGTAAGAAAGAGACTATTGTAGAGAAAGATGAAGCAGATGGTCTCATTAATGCTAGAGATTTTGGTGGAACTAAAAAATGGCGTACCTGCTACACTTCAGATGCAACAGGACATACTATGCTGTATGCAGTTGCAAATGAAGCCCTTAAGCGTAATGTAGAAATACACGATAAGAAAGAGGCTGTTTCGATAATACATGAAAACGGTATTTGTTCTGGTGTAGTAGCAAGAGATTTAATAAATGGAGAACTCATCGCTTATGTAGCGAGAGGTACTATGATTGCTACAGGTGGTTATGGGCGTATTTATAAACAATCTACAAATGCAATCATCTGCAAAGGTATAGGTATTGCAATAGCACTTGAAACAGGTATTGTTACGCTTGGTAATATGGAAGCAGTACAGTTTCACCCAACCCCTATTGTGCCGTCTGGTATTTTACTTACGGAAGGTTGTCGTGGTGATGGTGGTGTACTTCGTGATAAAGATGGATACCGTTTCATGCCAGATTATGAACCAGAAAAAAAAGAGCTTGCATCACGTGATGTTGTGAGTCGCCGTATGATAGAGCATATACGAAAAGGTAAAGGTGTAAAATCTCCAAATGGAGAACACCTCTGGCTAGATATTTCTATTTTGGGTCGTGAGCATATTGAGAAAAATTTACATGATGTACAAGATATATCTAAAACTTTTAATGGTATTGACCCTGCAGATGAGGGTGAAAAAGGGTGGATGCCTGTATTGCCTATGCAACACTACTCTATGGGAGGTATTCGTACCAAGAAGAATGGAGAGAGTACTACAATGAAGGGACTTTTCTGTTCTGGTGAAGCTTCATGTTGGGATTTGCATGGTTTTAACAGACTTGGTGGAAATTCGGTTAGTGAAGCAGTTGTTGCTGGTATGATTGTTGGTGAGTATTTTGCTGAGTATTGTGCCGATACACATTTGCAGACAAATACATTGACCATTGAAAAGTTTCTTGAAGATCAGATGGATTACCTAAAAGAGATACTCTCTTATGATGGTGGTAAAAATATTTTTGATATTAAAGACAGAATGCGTACTATTATGCAGGAAAAAGTAGGTGTTTTCCGTAATGGTGAAGATTTGGATGATGCTGTAAATGAGCTTGAAGATCTTCTCAAAATGGTTAAGCAAATTACTGTAACAGATAAGTCTTTAGGTAATAATCCTGAATTAAATGAAGCATATCGTGTAACTAAAATGCTTAAACTGGCTCTGTGTGTAGCAAAAGGGGCATTGGAGAGAACAGAGAGTAGGGGTGCTCATTATCGTGAAGATCATACAAAAAGAGATGACTTAAATTGGCTAAATAGAACTATAGCAACATGGGTTAACCCTGACGATACTATGCCTACACTCTCTTATGAGGAGATAGATATTTTCAAAATGGAAATGCCTCCTGCTTTTAGAGGTTATGGTAGAAAAGGTGCAATTGTTTTACACCCATCAAGCGAGAAGAGAGAGCAAGATATTGAAAAAATAAAAGAGACTCTAGGAACAGTAGATCGTTTTACTCTGCAAGAAGCTTTGATGGACTTTGATTTGCCAAAAGATTATAAAAGAAAAAATGAGAGAGTAGGAGTTGGATATGAGTAGTCAAGATAATCAAGAGTTTAAAGATGAAGAAGAGTTTAGAGAAATAGAAATTACAGTATTTAAATATAACTCTCAAGATAAAACATCGAAACCAGAATATAAAACATATAAACTTACAGAAACACCAGGGATGACACTCTATATAGCATTGATTAAAATATGGTCAACTATGGATCATCACTTGAGCTTTGACTTTGTATGTCGTGCTGGTATTTGCGGGTCTTGTTCTATGGTAGTAAACGGTAAGCCAAGACTTGCCTGTAAAACACGTACCAATGAGTTTGAAGATGGTAAAATAACACTTCTTCCTCTACCTACATTTCAACACATAAAAGATTTGTCTGTCGATACTGGAAATTGGATGAATGCTATGTCTGTGAAAGTAGAGAGTTGGATACATGCAAAAGAGGAGACTGACAATTCTGTTTTAGAAAAAAGAGTTGACCCTGAATCGGCACAAGCAGTTTTTGATCTTGATAGATGTATTGAGTGTGGTATCTGTTTGGCATCTTGCTCTACAAAGATTATGAGAGAAGATTTCATAGGAGCAGTTGGGCTTAACAGAACAGCACGTTTTGCTATTGATCCTCATGATGAGAGAACAGATGAAGAGTTTTATGAACTCATAGGTGATGACAATGGTGTCTTTGGTTGTATGAGTCTTATGGGATGTGAAGATCACTGCCCTAAAGATTTACCTCTACAGACAAAAATTGCTTATATGCGTCGTAAAATGGTTAAAGCTTAATAAAAGATGGAGCAGGGACTTCAGTCCCGTTGACGAAATTTATATATCAATAGGAACCCGAAACTTGTTTTGGGATTAGGAATTTAAAAGTGCCACAAAAAACAAATGAAAAATCTATTATCCAAAAATTGGATTTAGATGGTTATATCCAGCAGTTTAAACAATTTTTAGCTAGAGATAAACCTGTGGCTATGATGGGAGATATTAACCAGCATCATCGCTACATTAAGGCACTCTCAAAAGTTCAATTTCCTCTACCAAAACAGGTACCAAATTTAGATAGAGAATTAAATCTCATAAAAAAGCAGGGTGTACTCTCATTAGATGAAATATACGCTTTTGTAACAATGTTTTCTTATTTCAATACTTTAAGTGCAGTAGGTTTTACCGAGCCTTTAATCTCATGGATACAAGGCATAGAGATACCTGAAGAGATAGTAGAAATCATAGGATATTTTACAGAAGAGGGTGACATTAACCCAGCGCGTGACCCTGAACTCTATAAACTTGAACGAGCAATTAAACAAAATAGAATAGAGATTAAAGAGACTCTATACAAACTTGCCCACTCTAGTAGGCTTAGAGATTATTTAGTTGATACACAAGTACACTTTAATGGAGGAGAAGAGACTCTACTCGTTCGTGGTGGATTTAACAATGCCATTAAAGCAACTGTAGTGGCAAGATCTTCAGGTGGTTTCTTTTATATTATTCCTCAAAGCATTTCACACTTAAAAGAGAAAGAGTCAGCACTTTTAAGTAACAAAGAGGAGTTGATTTACCGTTATTGTAAAAATATTTCAACTATTTTCTTTAAATGGGAACGTTTTTTAGCCTACATCAACAAAGAGTATGACAGATTTGACCACTATCAGGCACGTATTTCATTTGCTAGGGCTAAAGAGTATGATTTTATATTGCCAAGCAGAAGTAAACGTATTAAACTTCAAGATTTTGCACACCCTGCCATAGAAAACCCTATACCTATTACTATGGATATGAACAGGCAAATTATGCTTGTAACTGGTGTAAATGCTGGTGGTAAGACAATGTTACTAAAATCTATGCTCTCAGCAGTCTATATGAGTAAATACCTTTTACCATTTAAATGTGATCCTAATAAAACAGAAGTGGGACATTATAAAAGTATAGAAGCTGTTATAGATGATCCTCAATCAGTCAAAAATGATATTTCAACATTTGCAGGGCGTATGCAAGAGTTTGCAAAACTTTTTTCTAAAGAAAATGCTATTGTTGGAGTTGATGAGATAGAACTGGGAACAGACTCAGATGAAGCTGCAAGTCTTTTTAGAGTAATGCTGGATGAACTTCGTAAAAAGGGTATTACTTTTATTGTGACAACACACCATAAGCGTTTGGCATCTCTCATGGCATCAGATGATGAGGTGGAACTTATTGCTGCACTTTATGATGAAGAGAGACGTGTACCTACCTATACATTTCTACAGGGAAGCATAGGTAAAAGTTATGCTTTTGAAACTGCACAGCGTTATGGTGTTCCTGTTTCTATTGTAGAAAAAGCTAAAGAGGTGTATGGTGAAGATAAAGAGAACTTAAATGAACTTATAGAGCGTTCTACCTCTCTTGAACGTGAAATGCGTATGAAAATAGCAAAAGTAGATGAGGAGTTAAAGGCTGCAGAAAAACTGAAACTGAAACTTTTAGATGATGAATTTAAGCTGCAAGAGAGCCATAGAAAAGCTATTGCAACACTTGAAAATCGTTATAATGCTGCAACTAAAAAGGCTAGAGAAGTACTTAAAGTAAAAGAGTCAACTGAGGGTAGAAGACTTTTGAATGTGGCACATCAGCGTAAAGAGTTTCATCAAAAAGAGGTGAAGCTTGAAGAGCAAATTCCACTTAAAGCTGGAGATAAAGTTAAGTACCGTTCTCATAAAGGTGAACTTTTAAGTTTGCGAGGTAAAGATGCAACTATCATTGTTGATGGTCTTAAAATGCGTGTACCTCTCTCTCAACTCAAGAGAAGAGGTGAGAGTCCAAAGGTAAAAGTTGTACAAAAACCTAAACAGGCAAAAGTTCATGTAGAGAAATCTGGTGCTTCTATTTCGGTAAAACTATTGGGAATGTATGCAGATGAAGCCATAGATACTGTAGATAAATTTTTATCTGATGCACTTGTAAATGGTTTGAGTGAAGTGCAGATAATACATGGAACTGGTGCTGGTATTTTGTCAAAGTTAGTAACCGAATTTCTTAAAAGCCATCCTAAAATTGGTAAGTTCTATAGGATGCCTGGGAATTTAGGTATCACTATTGTTGAGTTGTAGCTAAATATAAACTCCAAAGGGTATAATATAACAATTAAAAATCGTGGGAGATATTTGTGAGCATTCAAGATGATGTTAAATATGTAAAAAAAGAGTTAAGCGGTGATGAAAAAGTACTTGAAAGTGCATTTAGAATAGAAGAGTTCTATAAAAAATACAAATTAATCATTTGGGTAGTTGCTGTAGCAGTTCTTCTTCTTTTTGCTGGTTCTGCAGTTATGGATGCTTTAAAACAATCTAAATTAGAAGATGCAAACTCTGCTTTTTTAACACTTCAGAAAAAAGCAGATGATGCAGAGGCACTTAAAACTCTAAAAAGTAAAAATCCAGCTCTATTTGAACTTTATACTTTTTCACAGGCAGCAAAAAATAGTAACACTAAAGTATTAAGTACATTGGCAAATAGTAAAAATTCTGTTATTTCAGATTCTGCTAAATATACAATGGCAGCTATAGATAAAAAACCTGTTGACTCTAAACTCTATAAAGAGATGGCACTATTAGAAGAGGCATTTGTTGCCATAAAAGCAGGAGATACAAAAAGTGCAAAAAATAAATTGGAACTGATTGATGATCGTTCTCCTCTTTCAATGTTGGCAAGGCTTCTTGAACACTCTACTATAAAGGTAAAATAATGGTAAGAGTTAAAACTCACTGCGGGGAGGCACTTTTAAGACTAAAGTCTAATGCAAGCCTTCCACTAAATAGAAGGATGTAAAATGCCAAATCGTAAAAAAATGTTATGCTCCAGATTATCATTTGCTGTACTTACTGCAACTGCATTACTGTTTTCAGGATGTAGTTCTAAACAGTATTTTGAACCAGAACAGACATTTTCTGCTGATGCTGCTGCAAGTTCTTATGGTGGAACTATTGTAGATCAGAGTCGTGACGGTGCTACTCTTAAAAGTGGGCATTACATTGGTAAATCAGGCTTAAGTAAAATCAACCTTGGTGAAAACTATAGATTTTTAAGTGAAAGCAGAAGTTATGTTCTAGCAGGTTCTGTTGATGGTAAGTTAAAAATCATAAACAAAAAATCGGGTAATATAGTAAGAACGGTCAATATGGAAGTACCAGTTGTTTCGGCAGGTATAGAGAATGGATTGGTTGCTTATGTTTTAAATGACAATACTTTTGGTCTTTACAATGTATCAACTGATAAAAAGTTGATTGAAAATAGATCTGAAAAAACATTTGCCATCGATACAAGAGCTGCAACTCCAATGTTTATAGACAATTTAGCAGTTATTCCTATGTTAGATGGGAAAATTATTGTTCTTAGTAAAGATGATCCTGAAAATGCTACTGTTGTCTATTTGAGTAGTCAAGAAGCATTTAACAATGTAATTTATTTGGGTCGTACAGGCAATACAATGGTTGCTGCAACATCTCGAAAACTTATTACTATCGGAGATCTTGGACAGCAAGAGCTTAGTGCAAATATTTCTGATGTTGCAATCTTAAAAGGACAAGTATATATATTTACAAAAGAGGGTGAAGTAATTAAACTAGATAATACACTTAACCCTATAGCTAAAAAGAAATTTAAATATGTACACTTCTCTGCTGCTACGGCAGTTGCTGGAAAAGTATATGGTTTAGATCAGGGTGGTTCTCTAATTGTTCTGAACTCCAATTTAAACAAATATAAAATTTATGATATAGGAGAGACAGATACCCCAGTATTTATAACAGGCTCTAAACTATACAAAGGTGGTAAAATAATACACCTTGATAAATTAGGTTACAACTGATTTTAAAATGAGTGATTTACTAATCGCTTTTGAAGAGTATTTGAGTGTTACCAAAGCACTTGATACTCTCACCATTTCATCCTACCTCTCTGATCTGAAACAGTTAGAAATACATTCAGAAAAAATTCTCACTCAGCTTGATACTACAGAAGTACTTAAATTTCTTTCATCATTTGAAAATAAGCGAACTCTGAACAGAAAACTATCTTCTATAAATACATTTTTTAATTTTTGTCATATTAAAGATTTCAGTCATGAAAAAATTAAAATCCCCATGGCTAAAGTACCTAAGAATTTACCTAAATACCTCTCTGTAGAGGAGATTTTGCAGGGTATTTCTCTCATTGACAGATCAACACTTATTGGTCTTAGAGATTATGCACTTATACTGTTTTTATATGCAAGTGGTTGTCGTATTTCTGAAGCACTCTCTGTGCAAAAATCAGATATTTTAGAGGGTTGGCTTAAGATTCGTTTTGCAAAAGGTGAAAAAGAGAGGGTAGTACCTTTAGCTCCCATTGCAACAGAAGCATTAAATGCATATTTAGCTAAAGAGAGTATCACATCTCTGTATTTATGGTTAAATTACAGAGGTAATCCACTTAGTCGTATATCTGCATACAAAATAGTAAAAAAATACTTGGGTGTTTCCCCACATGTATTAAGACACTCCTTTGCCTCTTCTCTAATTATTGGTGGTGCAGACTTGCGTGTAGTACAGGAGTTACTGGGACATAGCTCCCTCGAAACAACACAAATATACACACATATACAAAAACAGAATTTACAAGAGACGATGATGCAGTATCATCCTTTACGTTAAAAAAAAGATAAAAGGGGTTATAGATTATGCTAATGTTGACAAAAAGAGATATTCTTCAAAACTTTGATAGTCGTACATACACTAAGGGTTACCTTTACTATGATCAGAATAGAGTAAATGAATATACTATTTATGATGATGAAAAAGATAGAATGTCTGTTGTCTCTAGTGTCAGAGGAACACGTAACTATGAACAGTATATAGAGTTTTACAACTATGATGACTTAACAATAGAGGGTAGATGTTCTTGTCCAGTTGCTTATGATTGTAAACATGTTGTAGCTGTTGTATTTAAAATAATGTCAGAGATAAATGTTAGAAATAGCATATACACTACAGAAACATGGCTTAAAAAGTTTATGGAAATACATCAATCTAAAAATGATCATCAAGAAGAATTTCATGAAAATTTATTGATTTATAGACTTTTTAGAGGTGGAGATAATGATTTTGATTTATGTAAAGCAAAATTTTTAAAAAATGGCACTATTTCAAAAGGTAGTAAAATAGCTGCTGAAAGATTAATTCATCACGCTAGATCTTATCATTATGATTATTTAACAGCTGAAGATAGAGAGTTACTTAACAAACTTAAAAGTACGTCAAGTAATCAATATGTGTATGAATTTAAATTTCAAGATGAATATGGTGCTTTGATGTTAAAAAAGCTTGTTGAGACTCAAAAGTGTTATTTTCAAGACAATACAACAATTCTACGTTATGTCGATAGCCCCAAAAAACTTACTTTTGAGTGGAAAGAGTATGAAGATACTGCAAAGCTTGTTCCAAATCTTAATAAGAATGAAGAGCTTATTGTCAATACAATACCTGCAATGTGCATTGATATAAAAAACAATACACTATGTAGTGTAGAGACAGAGTATAACAAGGAGGAGCTTCTCTGTATGGTTTCTGCACCTGAAATGTCTATTGAAGCAGTAACTAAAGTAACGCAAAAAGTTGTAGAGGTACTCCCTGATGTACATTTTCCTATACCTAAATCTTTTGAGATAGAGGAGATTAGAATAGAAGCTAAACCATATTTGTATCTTTTTGGTAAAAAAGTTGAATCAAAAACTATACATGCAATGGAGTTACATTTTATGTATGGAGATTATGAATATAATGTGTATCCTCAAAACGATTATGAGCGTATGACAAAAAAGAGTAAGGCATATAAAATATATCGAGATATTAAAGCTGAAAATAGATATAGAGAGCAGATAGAACAACTTGGTTTTGAGTATGAGAGTGTAGAAAAGGCTTACTTGAGTTTTGCTAAACCCAGTAGGCAGGAGTCAATAGAGAGATGGCGTGATCTTATAGAGAATAATTTAGATCAACTACGTAATGAAGGTTGGAATATTGAGATAGATAAAAGTTTTAATTTTCAATTTGAGTATGCCGATGCAGTTGTAGTAGATACTGCAGAGAGTGGAGATATAAATCCTTGGTTTGAACTCTCATTCTCTGTAGATGTAGGTGGTAAATCTCTAGCTCTTTTGCCTATAATTAGTTCCCTTTTGCAGGAGTATGACAATATAGAGGATTTGCCTGAAAAATTAAATTTAGAGATGGAAGAGGGTAGGTTTTTACATATAGAATCGAAAGATATAAAACCTATTCTTAAAACCATTTTTGAACTCTTTGATAAACAAGAGGGTGATACACTGATTATAAAACCTTATGATGCACATTTGCTTGAGTTAGATGCAGATAGTGATATTATCTGGAAGGGTGTAAAAGAGTTAAGAGAGCTTTCTCAAAAACTTAAAGATTTTAAAGGCATAGAGTATGTTCCTCCTGCAGATACATTGAATGCAACATTAAGAGATTATCAGCAGTTTGGTCTTGACTGGTTGCATTTTTTATACAGTTTTAAGTTTGGAGGTATTTTAGCAGATGATATGGGTTTAGGAAAAACAGTACAGACTTTGGCATTTTTGCAAGTGCTTAAGAGTAGAACCATGCTTACTGGACCAACACTGATTATAATGCCTACATCGTTAATAGGAAACTGGAAAAATGAGATAAAGAAATTTACGCCAGAGCTTAGTTATTTGGAGCTTTACGGCATAGAGAGAGCAGAAAAATTTAAAGATATAGAGAAGCATGATATTATACTAACAACTTATCAGCTTGCACAACGAGATGTTGAAAAATACAAAAAAGAGAAATTCTTTTATATTATTTTGGATGAAGCACAAAAAATAAAAAATCCAAAAACAAAAATGGCATTGGCTATTAAATCATTTAGTTCTGAGTATAAATTGGCATTGAGTGGAACACCTATTGAAAATCATTTGGGAGAGTTATGGTCAATATTTGATTTTTTAATGCCAGGTTTTTTAGAAAATTTAAAAATCTTTAAAAGTTTATATCAGAACCCTATTGAAAAAGAGAATGATATATCAAGACGAACATTGCTTAACAAAAAAGTTGCACCGTTTATACTTAGAAGAACTAAAGATGAGGTGGCACTAGAACTGCCAAGTAAAACAGAGATTATAAAAAGAGCAACTTTCTCTAAGCTACAGGCAACACTCTATGAAAACATACGAGTAACCATGGAGAAAAAAGTGAGAGAAGCCATTAAGGGTAAGGGACTTTCACGAAGCCATATTACAATTTTAGATGCTCTGTTAAAGTTGCGTCAAGTCTGTTGTCATCCACAACTTCTAAAGCTAGATACTGCTAAGAATGTACATGAGTCAGCAAAGTTGGAGCTTTTTTTGGAGCTTATAGATGAGCTTCATACTGAGGGACGAAAGGTATTAGTATTTTCGCAATTTACCACTATGCTTAGTATTCTTGAAGGGGAGATAAAAAAACGAAAATACAGTTATAGTAAATTGACAGGATCTACTCGAAAAAGAGATGAAGCCATTGAAAAATTTACAGAAGGTAAAGCAGATATTTTCCTTATTAGTCTGAAGGCAGGTGGTGTAGGGCTTAATCTTGTTGCAGCAGATACAGTTATACATTATGATCCATGGTGGAATCCTGCTGTAGAAAACCAAGCTACAGACAGAGCATACCGTATTGGACAAGATAAGCCAGTTTTTGTCTATAAACTTATAATAGAAAACTCGATTGAGGAGCAGATATTAAAACTTCAAGAGAAGAAAAAAGCTCTCCAAGATGGCATTTATAAAAGTGGAGAGAATAAAGAGGAGAAATTTAATGGAGAAGAGCTTGTAGAACTCTTAAAAATATAATATGAAAGAGATCGTAGAATATTTACAAGGTAAAAACCTTATTTTTAAGTCACTCAAAGAGATAACTCCTAAAGAGCTTGGTTCAAGAAAAAGAGTAACACTTTATGTTTGTGTAAATTTAAAAGGTTATTATGCTTTGGTAATGTCCATAGAGAAGAAAAGTAGAATTCTTCGTAAAGAGGCTAATGAATTGATGTTACTACATGAAAAGATTGAAAAATATATTGATAGTAGAATTACTAAAAAATATATTATTGTGAAAGCCCCTTTGTGTTCAAAAGCTAAGGCTCTGTTTGAAGAAAATAGTTGGAAAGTGTATCATGAAATGTAGAGGGTTTAATGTTATTAGCAGATATAGGTAATACATATTTTCATATATATAATGGGAAAACAGTAGAGCATTTGTCTTATAATGATGCCATAGATAAATATAGGGGTCAAAAACTCTGCTATATCTCTGTTAAACATCAACTCTCTTCTGAAATAGAAAAGATAAAATCTTGGAAAAATATATCTTCTCTAATAAGAGTAAATAGTGAATATGAAACCATGGGTATAGATAGAAAAGCTCTCTGTCTTAGTCACTCTACAGGTATTTTTATAGATGCTGGTTCAGCTATAACTGTTGATATTATGGAAAAGGGGATATACAAAGGTGGATATATCTTTCCAGGTATAAAGGCAATGTTAAATGCTTATACCGATATATCACCTGCTCTTGATATAGAGTTAAATAGAAAAATATCTCTAAAGCAACTTCCTACTACAACTAAAGATGGGATAAGCTATGGTATAATCGCGTCCATAAAAGCACTCATAGATAAACATAGTCATGATAACATACTCTACTTTACAGGTGGAGATGGCAAATTTATATCAACATTTTTTGAAAATTCTGTTTATAGTGAACTATTGGTCTTTGAGGGAATAAGAGAAGCGTTAAAGGATGAGAAGATATGTTAACAGTAGCACTTCCAAAAGGAAGAATTGCAGAACAAACTTTAGAAATTTTTGCTGAAATTTTTGGAGGAGAGTTTAAATTTGAAGGAAGAGAACTCATATTAGATATGGGTGATTTCCGTTTTTTAAATGTACGTAATCAAGATGTACCAACTTATGTTGAACATGGTGCGGCAGATATTGGTGTAGTAGGTCTTGATGTTATTACTGAAAAAGAGTTAGATATTATTCAGCTACTCGATATGCAGTTGGGTAAATGTAAAGTAGCAATTGGAATAAAAAATGAAGATGAACTTGACTGGTCACGTCCAAACATAAAAGTAGCGACAAAGATGGTCAATATTACTAAGAACTACTTTGCTCAAAAAGCTGTTGGTGTAGAGGTAGTAAAACTCTATGGTTCCATAGAGCTTGCACCTTTAGTTGGACTTGCTGATGCCATTGTTGATATTGTTGAAACTGGTTCTACTATGAAAGAGAATGGATTGAAAGTAGCTGAAGATATTATGGACTCTTCTGCACATCTCATTGCCAATAAAAATAGCTTCTATGCTAAAAAAGGTGAAATTCTTTCACTTTATGAAAAGATTAAAACTGTTGTAGAAAGAAATGCTTAATAGTTCTAACTCTCTTGACCTCTACGCTAAAGTTGAGGATCTTCTTGGTGTAAAAGAGGCTGCTCCCAGTCTCTATGCACATTATCTTCTTTTTTTAAATTCTCAAGATTTTGATACTCTACTAGATGTTGGTTGTGGCTCTGGAGATTTTCTTCGTCAAATGAAGAAAGCCTTAGACATTCCTGTAGTTAAGGGAGTTGATCTAAGTCCATTAATGGTAGCTCAGACCATAAAGCAAGGTTATGATGCAGAGTGCATAGACTTATGTGATTTAAACGGTAATTATGATGTTATTACAGCAGTTTTTGATATGTTGAATTATCTTAATAAAGATCAGTTAGCTACCTTCCTCTCTTGTGTAAAAGAGCATCTCAATGAGGGTGGAGTTTTTCTTTGTGATATCAATACACTTTTTGGTTTTGAAAATGTAGCTGTAGGCTCTTTTATTGTTGATGATGAAGAGCGTTTTTTAACTGTAGATAGTGATTTTGAAAATGATGAATATGTCTCAGAGTTTACTCTGTTTGAAAAAGAGAATAACTATTTTAAAAAGTCACAAGAGACTATTAGGCAGTACTATCATACGGTTAATGATATTGTTGCATTAAGTGGTTTAGAACTGTTGGTAAATGATGAGGTAAATCTTTATGAGTTGGAGAGTGCCGATAAAAAGTTTTTGGTGTTAAAAAAGTAGGTGTAGGGTCGGCTTTAGCCGACCACTAAATGAGAGAGCTTAAAAAGCCTCTCGAAGTTAAATCTATCTCAAGTTCTCAAATGGAGATTCAACAACATTTTTTCTATCTACAATATATGGAATAAGA
>Ga0256827_10001107_pt1 | contig 17031 bp, 23 predicted proteins | sample CV84metaG_FD_185977 | JGI IMG/M metagenome (GOLD analysis project Ga0256827, IMG submission 185977) | Hydrothermal vent microbial communities from East Pacific Rise, Pacific Ocean - CV84 | ecosystem: Environmental > Aquatic > Marine > Hydrothermal vents | place: Pacific Ocean: East Pacific Rise... | reverse complement strand
TTATTATTAACAAAAAAAGTTATAAATTTAAGAAATATAGGGATTTTAGTGGAGAGATTAAAACTTGTTCAATAAAGAGAAATAAATATGGTGAATTCTTTGTAATTATTTCAGTTGAAGAGAATAAATTCGAAAAACTTCCGCATACAGGTAATGCTGTGGGAATGGATTTTGGATTAAAAATATTCTTAACAACTTCGGATAATAAACAAATTATAATGCCACAATATTTTAAGAAATCTTTAAAAGAAGTCCGTAAATTAAATCGTATATTAAGTCGTAAAAAATTAGGCTCAAACAATAGAAAAAGAGCTAAAAATAAGCTATCTAAACTTCAAGAGAAAATAACAAATCAACGAAATGATTGGCAATGGAAAACTGCTTATGATTTAGTGAAAAAATATGATATTATTAAGATAGAAGATTTAAATATTGCAACAATGAAGAAACTTTGGGGAAGAAAAGTAAGTGATTTGACTTACGCTTCTTTCGTAAACAAAGTCGAACACTTATGTAATAAATACAAAAAAGAATTGATAAAAATAGATAGATTTTATCCATCAAGCAAAACTTGTTCTGCTTGTGGAAATATAGATTCTTCGATAAATAAAGATATAAAAGATTTAAACAATAGAATTTATCATTGTAAAGAATGTCATACAATTCTCGATAGAGCCCATAATGCTTCAATAAATATCTTAAACTATAATGAACAAGTAAAATATATAAAACGTGTGGATAAACACGTACAACTTAGTGATTGTAAGACTTCTGTAATGGAAGCAAATCATGTTCTTTCTTAAGAAAGTGAAAGTAAGAAGCCTCGTCATTCATGACATGGAGTTATCACATTCCTTACCTAAACAAGTCTTTTTATCAAAATGTCCTATATCTTTTTTACACTTAGGGTTACAACAATTCGGTAACTTTATAAAATCTTTTTTTAAAAATCTATATCTATAAGTAGGAGTTAAAGGAATACATTCTTTTGTTATCTCCATAAATATTTTCATCTCTTCAGGATACTTTTTCGATAATGTTTTTATAGCACTTCTATGCATAGAATTTGTCTTTGAGTTTATTTTTATATTTTTTTCTATTAAATTTAATATTTTATTTCTTAACATTTTATTTGACTTCATGTGATTATTATGCTATAATCTTGCTTAAATATACTTTAATTATACGAAAGGAAACAAATATGAAAAATATTTTAATATTAGATAACAATATTACTATGCATAGACAATATAGTGATTATTTTAAATTTATTACAACAAGAAGAGAAGACCAAGTTAAATTTAACTTATTTTATACTGAAAGCTCAAATGAATTCAATGATGAATTTAACGAAGATATGGATTTGATTATTTTTGAAGAAAATATCAATGGTACAGTAATGGGAATAGAAACCGTATTGCCACTAAAAGGAAAAATTCCTTTATTATTTATAAGTGCGTCTAATGAGAAAGAAGATATTTTACAAATGAAAAATGAGAATATTACTACACTTACTAAACCATTCTCTAAACCATTATTTCAACATACAGTAGAAATACTTTTAAATATAAAAAATATTTAAATTAAGCATACTTTAATACATGTTATGCTATTATTGAAGTAATAAAAAATTAAACAAATGTAATAAAATTATCTAAAAGATAATAAAATTATTAAAGGACATTTAAATGAAAAATAAAAAAGTAGCATTATTAGTAATGCGTCAACAACCACTACACAATGGACACACTAACCTTATATATAAAGCTATGTTAGAAAATGATAAAGTTATCATTATTTTAGGGTCTAGCCAAGAAAAGAGAACAAAAAGAAACCCTTTTTCTGTTCCAGAAAGAATTTCTTTTATGAAGCAAGTTTTTGGTGAAAGCTCTAAACTTAAAATTATGGCTCTAAAAGATATTGGAGCTTCAAGTAGAACAGAATGGTTAGATTATGTTTTTGAAAATATTGAAAAACAAGGTTTAGAACAACCTAATAGATATTACTCAGGAGATGAAGACAATGCTTCTTGGTATGATACAATCAATCCAATTACCAACAAACAAATCGAAGTAATGAAAATTGACCGATTAACTTCCGGTGTTATGTCTGCTACAGAAATTCGAAATTCTATTTATAATGGATTTGAAAGTTGGAAAAAACATATACCTGAATGCTTAATAGAATTAGTAGAAAATAAGTATCCTACTGAATTACGAAATCCGAATTCGGAGTTATAAAATGAAAAATAATTTCTTTTCATTAAAATGGGGCGAAGATGGTTGCGACTTTGATGAAGAAATCACAACTTGGACATGTGTAAAATGTGGCAACATCAATTCTAATTCAGACAATATATGCCTAAAATGTAAAAGCTTTAAATAATTAAATTTATTTAAAGTCTTTTTTGATAATTGAAATGATACATTTATTTTCATAATATTCTTTTATAGTTCTATTCTTATTTAATATATTTAGAATAGTATCATTATCAGAATATTGTAATATTAAATTAAAATAATATTTGTTAATCCCGTTATTTAATAAATGTTCGATAGGAGTTATTTTTACTATCGATATTAAATCACGTTTTAACTCTGAAAAATTCTCAAATATAATACTCTTAATACCTTCGTTATTGACAGGCTCATATAAATGTTTCAAAACAAACTCAGTTATATTCATTTTCCTTCGGTTAAATTCAGAAACAGATATCGTATTAGGGGTATAATCCCCTAAAATTTCATCTCTATTTATTATTTCTTTTAATTTCATTGCATTTCCTTAATTTTATTGTTGTTTATATACTTATTATAAATAAAATAAAATACCTTTTTCCCTTAATAATTTTTTACGTTTTTCATTTATAATATATTAAAACAAAAGAGGAAAAGTTTATGTCACAAAAAAAAGTAACAATTTTAGGGAATGAAGGTGCTAATTCAGTAGAAACTACCAGCTATTTATTAGAAGATGAAACAGGGGAACAAATTTTAATAGATAGTTCTATTTATACATTTAATAAATTAGTAGAATCCGGAGAAATAGATAACATAACAGATGTAATGGTTACACATTCGCATATGGACCATATAGGTGGAGTTCCAGCTATTATACAATATAAAATAGATAATAACCAACCTTTAAATATTATTGGTGGTCAAGATGCAAAAGTTGTTCTAAACAACATGGGAATGAAAGATGTCTTGAATGACAAAAATAATATTGAGCTTACCACTTATAAACAGAATAGCGAAAAGTTAGAAAAAAAAGGTATCTTACCTTTCAGAGTTAAACACACATCTGAAACTATTGGTGAAAAAACTGAATTTGGAACACTAGAATCTTATGGATTTGCCTTAAAAAATAAAAATGGTCAATATTCAGTTATTACAGGTGATACAAGCGAAATAATTACACCAGAATTTTTGAATAATCAATTATCAGATAAAATAGGAAAAGAACTTTCTTATGATGATATTCAAGTAATCTTTCAAGATGTTGGTGAAACCGGTAATATAATGAATGGAGAACCTTCCCCTGGATTTGTTCATGCTAATGCATATTTTATGGATGAAGCTACATTATCAAAATACAAAGGAATTCATGTTCCTAAATCTAAACTAGATGCATTAAAAGTATTTCGTGAAGAAGAAGCTAAAGAAAATGGAACTGTTATAGAAAATTCATTAGATAGAGCGGAAGCGGGTCAAGTTATAGACTTTGACACATTAGAAATCACCAAAAATAAAACATATGAATTGCGAGCTGACAAAATAGCATATATTGAACAAAGAATGGAAGAAAATTTAGATATTGATGGAGTTATTCATAATTCAATAGATGGTGAAACTTTATCTAATCCTACTGCTGAATTTATTACAAAATTATCTAATGATTTTTTAATGGGTGACGATATTAGATTTAAAGAAATATCAGTTATAAATATTACACCAGAAACAGAGGATTTGGCAGTAATTATAGAAAATGTTTTGGTTCAAAAAAGATATTATGAAGGGCAAAGATTTAATCCAAATAACGAAGCTATAAATGAAAAATTAGCTTTTATAAAAAAATTAAACTTAACTTTTAATTGCTCTACTCCTGAATTAGAGCAAAAAGTTTTACGTATTGCGGATAAATCAATAGGATTACGCGTTGATAATCAAATAGGTAAAAATTTTGGAACAGACTTTTCAGTTAGAAACCCAACAACTCAAAACCAATCTCAAGAAGAAGAAATAAAAAAAGATAAAGTTTCTTCTAACACAATGAAATAATTTTTAGAAAATAAATTCTATTTCATGAAACTCTTCTAATGTAGGTAATTCAAAACTTTCTAATTGTTTTTTTATTACTTCTTTTGGAATAGTTTTATCTTTTCTTTTGGACAAATTACTTTCAATACCTTTTATACCGTTAAGAAAAACTATAGCTCTTTTTTTATATTTTGTTGTTGGAAACTTCGATAATTTTTGGCTTCTTTTTTCAACTGATAAATTAGTCATATCTATAACTACATTATTTTCATTAGATACATATTCTTTCATATCCCGTAAACTCTGGTCATGTGCTTTTTTTATTTCTTTTTCGTAATTTAGTGAATTATATGCTAGTTTTTTTCTTTCCAAGTATTTATCCACAGATAATATCTTGTAGTCTTGTAAAGCCTTGTTTTTACTTATATAAGTGCTTTTACCAGAACCACTAATCCCTATTAAACAAACTACTTCTTGTTTCGGATTATGAATCGAATATTGATTAGCATTAAAAGGAATATAATTTTCCAAAAAATGAAATTCTTCTAACAATCTTGTTTCTTCACTATCATTAGCCAAAATTCTACCAAAAGCATCAGCTTTTACGAATTTAACAAAATCTTGATAAAAATTGCCGTCAAAAGAATAACGTCTATTTATTTTTGATAATAAATCTTCATGTCTCTCATGTTTTTTTCGCCACAACATACCGTGCCAAGCTATCATTCTTAAAACATATAATATATCTTCATCGGATAATTCTAATTTTTTTAAAATATCAATAGATTTATACATTGAAACATTTTCATGATATCTAAAAGCAACACGACCATTATCCTTTTCTTTTCTGGTATCCATTTTACCTATATCATGTAATAATGCAGCTAATTCTAATAATTTATTGTTTAATAGTAAAGCACGTTGATATACCAACATAGTATGGTCCCAAATACTTCCTTCCATGTGATGTGGACTTTTACTACCGTTAGAATGATGATGAGATGATAATTTCATTTGATTTACTAAATCAGGATAATTATATTCTAAATACCTTTTATAATCCATTTTATACCCTTATATTATTCTCATATCTTACAAAGTTAAAACATTTAAATTATTTTTAATTGTTAAAATACTAAGTAATCTTTCGTATTTCATTTCAAAACTGGTATATTCATCTTCTAGAATATATTCTTTATAAAGTTTCATTATATTTAAGGCATATTTATTTATCACATTAAATCTAAAATAATCTTCCTCATTATAGTTATCACTATCATTTAAAATATCATTCATCATTGCATTAAATTTAACAATAGATTCATTGTATTTATCTATTGTTATCATATCAGTTTGTGTTTTCATAAAGACCTTTCGTTTTGTCACATTTTAATTACAATATAATAACAATATAATAACAATATAATAACAATATAATAACAAAAAGAAACTTATATAATGCTTAAAAAAATATTAAATAACAATATTTGTTTTATAATATATATTTATTTATTTAATTCTGCTTTTTTCCAATTTTTAGACCAATGTGCGTCAGTCTGAACGTGGTTTTTTCTAACATATTTAAATACATTATCTACAAAATTGTCCTCTTTAAAAGAAGCTGCATTTCTAATAACAAATCCTTCACGCATACCGCCTAAATCACTTTCTTTCTTTAATTCTATTTCTAAAAAATCTTTTAACCATTTAATAGACTTAATAGGACCCTTGTAAATTATTGGAACTAATTTAAAGTTAAATAATTTTACTGTATCCTCTAAATCTTTTATAGATAAAAAGTAATGGTTTTTTATAATATTGAAAACATAAAAATAATCTTTTAAATTAGTATATTCTATAGAATGAATACCATATAGATTCTCTCCAAATATCTTTATATCTTTTTTTATTAAATGCTGATTAGGATAAAAATGTTTATTTTTTATATAATCAAAAGTTTCGTGGTTAGTTACACCAGAATGACTACGAGCAAAAACACCGTCATTCTTTAAACAAGTGTTACCACCATCTAATTTTTCTGTTATTACTATATCAGTTTTATCTTCTATCATTTTGTTTAAAACACTTATGTCCATTACTTTATCGTCAGAGTGAACTTCCTGCGAAAACGGTAAATGAAATGTTCTAGGATATTTCTTCATTTTTTAGTCCTTTTTATCAAATACACTATCTCTAAATGAAGCTATTTCACCCTCATAATAGAATACTTTATCTGTTTCCAATATTTCCATTTTATTTAAATATTTATAGTATTGTATATAAAACATACTAGGAACACCTTTTAGCTCTTGCTTGTAACCATAATCTTTATAATAATAAGCCTTTTCTTTTTTATCTTTTATAGAATATAAGTCGAAAGTAGAAACATTTAAAGGAAAAGAATATCCGTTAAAATCAAATTTAAAAACTTCATCTTTATAAACAGAATCATATATTAGTTCCGCTTCTTTTTCACTTTCAACTTTAAATACTATTTCATCAGTATTAAAAGTAATAACTTTATCTTGGATATCTTTAGGCAAACTATTTAATAACTCTAAAGTAATTAATTTCATATAAGTTCTAGCACGTTTTGGATTTAAATGTCCAAATATAACTTGTCTTGTATATTTACTTTTTGAAAAATATTCATAATCTGTTTGCGAATCAATTAAATCAACATAATCTTTATATTCTTTAGGGATAATTCCTAATGATTTAAAAATATTAAAGTTTGCCTGTTTCATATCAATAGATACATATTTAAAATCCACATTATCCATGTGATATAAAGCGCGAAAAATTTTACCTTTTTCTAATTCTTTAATTCTGTCAGTAATATCTTTCGTATTATTACTAATAAATCTTCCATACTCTATACGGTCTTGTAAAAGAAGTTTAACTTTATTAGTTACCTTTTCACTTTCTTCGATAAATAAACTTTCATTACCTAATTCTCGTAAAGTAGGAAGGAATTCTTTTTCATATTTACTTAATGATTGAAAATCTTTTTCATATAATTCTAATGATAATTGAAAATATGGTTCACTAAATACATTTATATTTAAACCAGAATCCTTTACAAATCTTCGTTTTAAACTATTTGACACATTCGCGAGTTTTACACGCTTATTAAATATATAAGTAAAACAGTTACAACCTAATATACCTACAAAACTTGCGTCGTGCGAATAATAAAAAGAGGCTTCCTCTAATTCACCACTTTCATCTGTCTTGATATCCCAATGACCGTCTAAAATATCTTTTTTATTACATTCTAACCATTTTTCTAATTCATCTTGGTCATTATCTTCTAAATGTTCTCCATTAATAAAATAACCAGCCCAAAAGTCTGGTAGAATATATTCTATTTGCTCAAATTTCATTTTTTAATCCTTTATTTCGTATGGTTCTTTTAAGTAATGAACATAATAAGCTCCATTACCGTCTTCATTTACTAATTGGTTAAATACCAAATCTTCATGCCAATGACCAAAATGCCACTCTTTAAATTTTAAACCTTCATTTATTAAATGTGTAAAAAATTTAGATAAAGGGTCTTTTACTTTCGCTGAATAATTGTAATATGTTTTTTGATTATGTGCAGCATCAACCCCGTCTAAAATAAAAGAGCCTATTCTTTCAGGACATGTATGTGCAAATACATAATCTACTTCCCAATTATGTTTATCTAGATTAGTTAAACAGTTATTTTCTTCTTCCATAGACCAAAGCTCTTCAGCCCAATAATCTTCACCAACTATGCGCATTGCCTGGTCTTGTGAACGCGCTCCGCCCATAGCAAGTATTTTATCGCCGTTTATTGTATATATTTCACCACGTTCTAATATATATATCTCACCATAATCTTTATCAGTGTAAGGGCTTTTCGGCGTTAATACTTTAACTTTTCCACCCCATTTTTCTATTACAGGTAATTTATTTATTAAATCATAGTTTTCATGATTTCCAGGAATCACAATAGTTTGAAAATTCTTTTTAGCCCATTTTACTTGTAATTCCACATCTTTTTTATATTTATGTTTGTCAGACCTATAATGCCAAATTGCACCCCAATCTCCAAGTATAAAAAGGTTATCTCTTTTGGTTAGTGAAGAAAATTCTTTTTGATACCATTTTGTAATTTTTTTCATATCTATTTTACCGTGAGTATCACCACAAACAAAATTACGATTTTTTAAGTTATTCATTCAGATACCACCTTTTTGTTTTCTCTAACCATATCTTCTATTTTTATATCTTTAAATAAACCACTTATATCGTAATCTATTTGTTCTGCTTCTAGAATAAAATTAGGTAATGGTGTTAGCAAGTTATTATTTTCTTTTACTAATATATTATTTAAATTATCAAAATTTATACTATCTTGAGTATCATCATATAAAATATTATACATAATTAAATCCTTTTTTGTATCTATATTGTACAGTTATTTTACTTATATACTCCTTAAACAAATTAAGTAAATATTATAGAGTTAAGCTTGGTTTAATCGTTTTTTTTATACAATAATAAAAACTTTATTCTTTTAATATATAAATCAATTTTTATAGGATAAAAATATAATGACAAAAGTAGATAATATACTTAGTATTTTTATTTCATTAAATTTTTGGAGATATAATAAAGTTTAATGAAAAAAGGACTTTAAATGCGTAATACTAACAAAAAAGAACTTCACACTATATATAGACGTAATTTTGTTGAAAGAAAAGTATGTTGTGGTTATTTATCAATAGAAGAAGATAGAATAATTATTAATCTCGACAATAAAGTAGAAAGTAAATATCAAATTCCTAACTTTAAATATCAAATAGAATTTAAAAATAAAGAAAATATGGGGAAGTTTATTCATTTAGAAGGCGGAGTATGGTTTTTAAATGATTTTAAACGAAGATTAAAAGTCAAATCTAAAAATAAAAAGAAAAAAGGTAAGTACACCAGAGCCAATGAATTAAAATCCCCGCAACAAATCAAAAAAGAAGATAAACAGCGTATATTGGACAATAAAATTAAAGAAAAAGCTATAAAAAAACAGATTATAGAAAATTCAAAATCAAAAATTAAATTAAAAGTTGATATTTTTAAAGATTGCGATACGCTTGGAACATTAGGTGATTTTTTTAAAAAAGATTCTTCTGTAGTAGATGCACCCTTTAAAGAACAAGAATTAGAAAATTCAGACACACAAGCATTTTTAAGTTTAAAGAAAAAATCTATTAGTAAAAAAAAAGACAAAGTAATTTCCGATACATTAGTTTTGTGGGATATAGAAAATGTTCATTTTTATAATGATTTCTCTTATATTAGTAAATATGTTCCGAAAGATGCTATTAAAATATTCTCTTATGCTAAAAAAAATCATAAACAAAAAATATATTTAAAAGGGGATAAATTAGATTTTGTTTTAAATAAATTAAGAAAGCGTGGTTGGATTGAGAAAAGAACGACTAAAATAGCAGACCAAGAATTGATAGAAGAATTTAATGCAAGAGCTAATAAAATTAAAAAATTATATTTAATTAGTGCTGATAAAGATTTTCAAAACATTTGCGAGAAAGCTACCGAGTTAAATATCGAAGTTCATATTATAAATAATGAACACCGAAATAAATTTTCATGGTTTAATAAAGAGGATTATAATTATCATTTTATTAGAAAAAGACACGACTATTAGTATCCATACACAACCATATCGTATTTATCATATTCAAATATTTGATAAATACGTGCCAACTCAAATACAGCATATTCATACTTCCAAGAGCTAACTATACTTTCATTTTTATCTTCCGTTAATGTGTAAGGTTGATTTGCCCACTCTAACGTCATACTACGAATATGGTCAAATATTTCATTCGTTTTTTGTTTTGTATTTATCTTACCTTTTATAGTGTTTTCCATAGTAAGATACATATCTTCATAACTATTAAAAACAGCTTTCCTATAATATTCAATAATAAAAGCTAAACCATCTTTATTTATGGTATAAAAATCACCTTCTATATATTCTTCCACCTTACTATCTAATATTATTTTTTTACAATATTTCTTAAAATCGCCGTCAGTCCATTCTACATATTTTCCAAATTCATATATGTCTTTTTCTACCTCATCCATAGGAGAATACCACTCATCTTTCTTCTTTTTGTCCAATAAAATATTTATATTCATTTTATTTAACGAATTAGTAGTAGTTTTTTGCATTTTACCAAGATATATTCTATAGCCCATTGTGTCAACCTTATTTTTTTAAATTTTATTGAAAATATTATTAAATAAAACTTAAATTGTTTTTTATTATCTTATTTAAATTTCTTTATATATCCTTATAATACATATAACAATTATAGGAAGGTATTAACATGTCTATTTTAAAAAATATACAAAAATATAATAACATAAAACCAGAAGACATTGAAAATATAAAATTAAGCTTAATGGCTTCACATCCATTTATATTTTTAAGAGGAACTGATGAAATATTTTTTGAATTAATTTCACAAGATAAATTCGCAAATCATGACATATTCGACAATGAGTTATTAACATGTTGGTCAAGTAATGATTCACATATAGGAAATTTTGGTTTTTCTAATATCGGTTGCTCTACCAATAGTGAAGTACATTATGAAATAAACGATTATGATGAAGCTTTTATAGGAAACCCTTTTTATGATATATTAAGATTAGCTTCTAGTCTTTATTATTTTTTAGAAGAATTTAATATCAAAATAGAGCAAGAACACCCGGATGAATTTATAAATCTTAAGCCTTCTGAATTTATTTTATTATTTGTAACAGAATATAAAAATACAATAAAAGATGAAAATTTCAATATTGATTGGGACGAATACCCTTTTATGTCTAAAATGAAAAGGAAATCAGAAAAAAGAGCAAACAATGATGATAGTAGTTCTAGATTTAGCAAATACACAACTATAAATAAAAAAGGTAAAATAAAATTAGATACGGATAGTGATAAATTAGAAAAATTAGAAAAACCATTTAAAAAAGAGCTGATAGAAAGCCTAGAAGATAATTTTTATCCACATAAAGTGTTAGATGTCGCAAGAAGAAAAACTGCTGGAGTAGGAAGTAGTCATTTAGATAGATATTATTTTATTTTAGAAAAAAAAGAAGGACCTATATTAATGGAAATAAAAGAACAAGTTTTACCTGTTCATCTAAATTATATGGAAAAATATAAAGACCTTCATAAAAAAGAACAAAAGAAGAAAAACTTTGGTCATATACATCATGAAGCTATCATAAAAATGGTTGGTAAAGATTACGATGAAAATATGAGAAATTTTAATTTTCGTGGAAAGAATTTTATAGGAAGAACTTCTTTTAACGCAAAATTAAAAGTTTCTGCAGATAATATGTTTTCCAAAGATATGAATACAACCGAATTAAAATCTAACCTTAGAGAATATATTAAATTAGCTGCTAATAGATTAGCTAGTGCACACTTTAATAGCGTTCAAAACGGCATAGAAAATAAGCAAGAAGCCCAACAAGCTTTTAAACAAGAACTTCTTTTTCAATGTGAAGTCAATATGGATACAGTTTTAGGAATGGTAAAAAGTGTTTATAACCATATAGATATTAAATATAGTCAATTTTTAAGAGAATATTATATGAATATAGGGCAATTATTAGGTGAAAAAAAGGTTGAAGAAATTAAAAAAACAACAATAGAAAAATCGGAAAATAAATCTTCTTCTAGCGACAATAAATCGTCTATATCTACAGGATTTACTAGAAAATAATAAATATTTTAAGTTTTATTTCGATTACAATAATGGATTTTTTACCCTTGAATTTTTTTTCAGTTGCAAAAAACATTAGTCTTTCTCTTATTGCATCTGAAATATTCTTATACATTCTAATTTCTAAATCACTTTTTGCCTGTTCAAATAATTCTATCATATAATATCATTCCAAAGTCAAAACAAATAAACAGTACGACCACACTATAAACTAATGGGTGAAGCATTTGAAGCAGAAGAAAATTTAGTTATAGATAAAAATGAAATAAAAGACATACACTAGATGATAAAATACTCAAACATCTAGCAAATAAAATAATATAATTAGAAAATACTAATAAATTTGATTTTTCAATAATAAAAAATTCTTTTAATATGAATAATTAATATTATTTTAATATTCCGCGTGTTATAGTATAATACAATTAAGGAATTTTTAATGAATAATAAACAAATGGATGAATTAGACCATCGTATCTTAGGAAAAAAATTAAAACTATTTATGTTTGATGACGCAACACCAGGTATGCCTTTTTGGTTAGAAGCTGGTGCACAACTTAGAAAAAAATTAGAGAATGTCGTTTATACAGCACATAAAGAAAGAAATTATAATCCGGTAATTACACCTGCTATGATGGACGAAGAAATGTGGAAAGTATCAGGTCATTATGAAAATTATCGTGAAAATATGTTTCCAAGTGAAGTTGAAAAAAGAAATTATCTTTTAAAACCCATGAATTGTCCAGGTCATGTAATATTATACAAAAGCGATGTTGTTAGTTATAAACATTTACCATTAAGAATGTTCGAATTTGGGCAAGTTCACCGCAATGAAAATAATGGTTCTCTTCATGGTCTGTTTAGAGTTAGAGAATTTACGCAAGATGACGCACATATTTTTTGTACAGAAAATCAAATCAAAAACGAAATCATAGAAGTTCTTAATTTTATAGATGATTTTTTAAATACTTTTGATTTCTCTTATAAAGTAGAATTTTCAACTAGACCTGATAAATCAATAGGTAATGATATTGCTTGGAACAAGTCAGAAGAAGCCATTAAAACAGCATTAGTTGAGAAGAATATAGATTATACTATAAACAAAGGCGACGGTGCCTTTTATGGTCCAAAAATAGATATTAAAATTACCGATAATCATGGGCGTGAATGGCAATTGGGCACAGTTCAAATTGATTTTAATTTACCTGAAAGATTTGAATTAGAGTATACAGATGAAAAAGGTGATTTTAAACAACCTGTAATGATACATAGAGCAATTATGGGAAGTTTCGAGAGATTTATAGGAATCCTTCTTGAACATAAAAAAGGTTTATTACCGACTTGGTTAAGCCCTTATCAATTAGCTTTTATACCAGTGTCTGCTGAGAGTGAACAACAAATGGAATTCTGTAAAACTATGTCTAAAAAATTAAATAAAGAGCTTAATATAGATTCACGTATTTATGATAATAATGAAACATTTAATAGAAGAATTAAAACTGCGGAGTTGGAAAAAAATCCTATAATCGTTATTATTGGTGATAAAGAAGTAGAAAATCACTCTTTTAGTCTTAGACACAAAAACAAATTAAAGCGTTACGAAATATCTATTATTGATTTTATAAATGAATTAAGAGAAGAAATAAATATAAATATATAAATTATGTTAAATTCTAATCAAAAAATAATAATGCAAAATTTTCTAAAAGAAATTGTAAATAGTGAATACTATAAAGCACATGAAACAGTAGAAGCCATTTGGTTTCCTGTTAGATTTGATAAGAATAATATTAAAGTTAAAATATTTAAAGGGTTCATTAATTCTGCTGTTTCTTTAAGATTAGTGCAATTGGGTAAAGTAAAACAAAGCAAAAAACCATTTAATACTTTTTTGAAATATTCTAAGTTTATAAAAAAAGAAAATAGGTATTTATTAAACTTAAGAAACATTATTATCAACACTTATTTTAAAAATATTAAAGGAAAAAAATGAGCAATAAACAAAATTCTGTATATATGATTGTAAATGATTTTTATATGAAAAAAGAGAAAAGTATTTTTCAACACACTACAAGTAATGAATTTTTTAGCAATGAAGAAGAGTGTTTAATGAAAATAGAAGATAATATAGATGAAATAGATAATTCTTCTTCTATTTATTTAAAAGAAGCTATATCTGTAGGAAAAATTAAAACAAAAGAAACATACGCACAGCGCTTCTCTTACAATGTATTACAATATCAACCAAGACTAGAAGGAAGTATCTTTAACATAGGTATAATTATTTGGAATAAAGAAACGCAAGAAGTTAAATACAAATTTATTAAAGATAAACAACTTAAAAAAATGATTAAAGTAATGCCTGGTATTGCTGATATAGAATATGCCCTAGAAATATTTAAAAGAGAAAAAAAGAAAAATATTTTCAAAGCTAGACAAACAGTATTATTAACCAATAAAAATAATACTGAATTATTTTTTAAGTATAAACTATTATCACCATATATAGAACATAATAAAGATAAAAACAATATTAATATCGAAAAAGTATGTGATAAGATTTTTTTTGATAAAGTGGGGTTTTTATTTAATATTGGTTAAAATCATAACTTTATATTAGCGATGGTTGTTGTTCGTTAGGTACAACATATTGTCATCCAGAATATCCAAATGAATAAATTTTAATTTAAATATTAAAAAAGCCAAACAATAATCGTAAAAGAGTTTTGTGAATTAAAAGTTTCGATGTATTCTTTTACTTTAGTTTTGGCTTCTTTAATATTAAAACAAGACGACAAAGGCGAAGAAGAGTTAATTAGGCGACCAGCTTCTATACCGGGAATTGAACCCGGACCTGTGTTTATTCCAAAAATACGATGTATTCTTCTTCTATAGTTCGTCTATATTCTATACTACTTAGGTAGAGGACCGTGTATTGTCTTACTAACTTTTTTACCGTTCGGTAAAGTAGTTATTTCTGTATACATTCCCCAACCAGACTTAGTAACCTTTTTATAAGCTACTACCTTTTTTGACTTACCATTTGGTAATTCAACTACTTTGTAATTTTCTGATATACAATCTGTTTTACAAACAGATATAACATTGATTGATTTCATAATTCACTCCTCGTTGAACGAGTGAAGAAAACAATCCGAATTTAGTTTTGATTTTTTTCGTAAAATCACTCGTTCAACATTAAATGTATTATTTAAGTTGGTTTTAAATTCCATATTATTTTTTTCATTTTTATTCCTTATATTTGTTATTATAATACACATAAAAGACACATTATGTCATTCTGTATATTAAATATAAATTGTAATCAAAAACGAAGATAATAACTATCTTCCTTTCTTATGTATGTATTATAATACACCTTTTTGACGTATTATGTCATATTCTTATAAGATTAACCTTTTATTAAGGAATATATTGATATTATTAGATAATAAAAAATATAAAGGTGTAAATATGCGTGAAATTAGATTAACAGGTACAACAGAACAAGAACTTAAAAATGGTATTATTTTTGCTTTAGATAATTTAGAATATGCGAAAGAGAATTTTGTTATTACTAATATCCGTGTAACAGATAATGCGTTATATGCTTCTTATAGAAACGAGAGAATGCAAAAAGAGTATCCACAAGATGATAAACTTCCTATCCCTATCGATGTAGACGGTTTTACCTCTATGGTATCACTATGGTGGTCTTCAAAAGAAAACCCAAACTATGATAGTTATGCTGATTGTTCAAAAAAAGGGTTTATTATTTCAACTGGTCGTGATTGTGGCGAACTAGATGCCGCTGGTGATTTTGGTGTTGCTCCTCAAATTAGTCAAAATGAAAATAATAGTATTATTGAAATGGATAGTTCAGATATCATAATTATAATTAACGAAGAAATTTATGGTAAATAAAATAAGAAAAGGTTTAATATGTCAAAAATAACTTCTGTTCATAGATTATCTAATATCTTAGATAAATTAAACAATGGTAAAAAATTAAATATAGAGTATCTATCTTACGAATTTGATGTCAGTACAAGAACTATTAGACGTGATTTAGAGATGATAGATGAAGTTTGGCCTGATTTTTTATTAAAAGATGGTGAAAACTTTTATTCTATTAAAAAAAATATTCTAAATAATGTTTTAATGGGTTCCGATTTAGCTACACTTACTAGTATTTTAGATATTTTTAAAAGTAGTGGGGTGAAATTTAAATTAAATGATAATATGAAAAAATTATTAAATAATGGCAAGAGAATTTATAAATTAGATACAAAACCATTCGAAGAATTAAACAATCGAGATATTTTACATAATCTAGAAAAAGCCATAGATTATAGACAGTATATCAACTATACTTATATAAAAGATGATACTGTTACAAAATTTAAAGTAAAACCATATAAGATAGTTTTTTTAAATGAGAATTTTTATCTAGCAAGTGAAAATGCTAAAAATGGTGAATTTTTATTATCTCGCATATCTTTAATTAAAGAAGTTTTTATAGAAAGTGGGACTTTCTATCTTAACCCACATTTAGATAAGTTTATTTCCAACCTACAAACACCTTGGGCTAGATATAAACATGGTGAATCTAATTCTGTTACCGTTGTTGTAGAAGTAAACAAAAGAATTAGTAGATATTTTAAAATGAAAAAGTATTTGCCGTCACAAAAAATAACTTGTGAATTAGATGATGGTGGATTAGAGTTAGAATTTAAAGTTAGTAATTTAAAAGAAGTCGAAGAGTTAGTAATCAAATGGTTACCTGGTTTGAAAATTATTTCACCTTCTGGTTTAAATGACACTATTCGAAAACAATTAGAATACAAACTAGGAAGTTTGCCAAAAACGATAGATGACGATTAAAACCTTATAATATTTAATACTATAAGGCTATATCTTCTATCTCTTTTATCAATGAATTTTTATCTTCCCATATTTTAGGTATTACCTCTAAA
>Ga0256827_10001106_pt1 | contig 17032 bp, 3 predicted proteins | sample CV84metaG_FD_185977 | JGI IMG/M metagenome (GOLD analysis project Ga0256827, IMG submission 185977) | Hydrothermal vent microbial communities from East Pacific Rise, Pacific Ocean - CV84 | ecosystem: Environmental > Aquatic > Marine > Hydrothermal vents | place: Pacific Ocean: East Pacific Rise... | reverse complement strand
CAGAAGCTATGGAGCAAGTGGGTAAAGATGGTGTTATTACTGTTGAAGAGGCTAAAGGTATTGAAGATGAGCTAGAAGTGGTTGAGGGTATGCAGTTTGACCGTGGTTATATCTCTCCTTACTTTGTGACAAATACCGAAAAGATGACTTGTGAGCTTGATACTCCACTTATTTTGTTGACAGACTCTAAAGTTACTTCGTTAAAAGATTTAGTTCCTGTACTTGAGCAGATTCAAAAGACAGGAAGACCACTTTTGATTATTGCTGATGATATTGAGGGAGAGGCTCTTTCAACATTGGTACTTAATAAACTTAAAGGTGTTCTAAACATTACTGCTGTTAAAGCACCAGGTTTTGGAGACAGAAAAAAAGCGATGCTTAATGATATTGCTATCTTGACAGGTGCAACACTTATTACAGATGAGCTTGGTCTTACACTTGAAAAGGCTACACTTGCAGAGCTTGGTCAATGTGATAAAATTGTAATTGACAAAGATAATACTGTTGTTGTTGGTGGAAAGGGGTCTGAAGAGGCTGTTCAGGCACGTGTTGATGAGATTAAAATTCAAGTAAAAAACACAACAAGTGAATATGACAGAGAAAAACTAGAAGAGCGTTTAGCAAAACTAGCAGGTGGTGTGGCTGTAATTAAAGTTGGTGCAGCGACAGAGACTGAAATGAAAGAGAAAAAAGATAGAGTAGATGATGCCCTAAGTGCTACAAAAGCAGCTGTAGATGAGGGTATTATTATTGGTGGTGGTTCTGCACTTATCAAAGCTGGTGCAAAAGTAGACCTAGATTTAGAGGGTGACCAACTTGCAGGAGCAGAGATTATTCTTAGAGCCATTCAAGCACCAATGAAACAGATTGCTATTAATGCTGGTTATGATGCTGGTGTGGTTGTAAACAAGGTTATGGAATCAGACAATCAAAACTTTGGATTTAACGCTGCAAATGGTGAGTATGTAGATATGCTTGAAGCAGGTATTATTGACCCACTTAAAGTGGCTCGTGTAGCTCTTCTTAATGCTACTTCTGTATCTAGCCTACTTCTTACAACTGAAGCGACCATTTCAGATGTAAAAGAGCCAGATATTGATATTCCATCTCCATCTATGCCAGACATGGGTGGAATGGGAGGGATGATGTAGTAACATCATCTTCTTTCTTCGTCGGCTTATGCCGACACTACACAATTCTTTCACATTTTTAATACAATTCATCTACATTTTTTCACTATAATCTTAAATATTTATAAAATATATTATTTAGTTTAATCTTTAATTAATTTTTAAAGCACTACAATTTTAATTATAAAAAGAAATATAATATAATAATTAGGAATACATGATGAAAAATTTACTATTAATATCTTCTGTTCTACTCATATCAGGATGTGTTCAAAAAAATGTAAACAGTCACTACCCAACCAGCAACCCTAGCCGTAATTCATACAATATAACACAACAGACAAACAGTAACTATCATAGAAATAACTATAAAAACCCTCACTTTTTAAACACTCAAATTGAAAAAACTGCCAAATCTCACTTGGGGAAAAAGTATGTTTGGGGTGCAAATGGTCCTTATACCTTTGACTGTTCAGGATTTACAAAAGCTGTTTTTGCTAAATATAAAATAGATATTCCAAGAGTATCAAAAGAACAAGCAAAAGTAGGAAGAATAATTCCTTGGAACTATCTACAAAAGGGGGATTTAATCTTTTTTGACTCTAAAAAAAGCTCACGTGTAAGCCATGTAGGTATCTATTTAGGAGAAGGAAAATTTATTCATGCAAGTTCATCAAAACATCGTGTGGTTATTAGTAAGTTAACTTCAAACTACTATAGTAAACATTTTAAATGGGGAAGAAGAGTAACAGAAGCTACCCGTTATGCAAGTAGATAAGATGGTTGAGAGAACAACCATCTAAAATTTAAAACTTATAGTTTACTCCAAGTGTTAAAGCATCCAAATCGGGAGAATCACTCTTTAATAGAAGTCTTTCATAGTCTGTAAAAAAACCAAAGTTGCTATCTAATAAATCATACTCTAATCCCAATCCAAGTGCTAAACCACTGGTATCGGTACGTCTTAGTGACCCCTGTGTTGTACTTTTTGCAAAACCGAGAAGTCCATAACTATTGATGTTTTTACCAAGTGGAAACATTGGCTTTAAAAATGCACCTAAATGTTTAACTGTTCCACCATCATCTTTTAGAGTAGTAAACAAGCCTCTTGTTTCAAGACCAAAATATTTATTAAAATCATACCCTAATTTCCCCATAAATCCTGCTGTTTTATCTACACCCAATTTACAAATACAATTGGGATCATACTTTACAGCAACCAATCCTAATCCCCCGTAAAAACCACTAAGAGAAGAGGTAGAATTCTCCTTAACCACAACAGGAATTTTTTTAGGAATAGGTGCAATAAGTTTAGGAGTCATAGGAACAACAACAGTAGAAACAGGAATATCAGGAACAATAGGTGTTACTTCTATCATCTCTGCCTCTTTGGTATCTTCCATCTCATAAGTAGTTAATGTTGTAAGATCTCCACCTGCCATAGCTAAAGAGCTACAACCAAGTAGCGTAATAATTGATAATTGAATTTTTTTCATTTTTTTTCCTTTGATTTTAAATGATATAGAGCCAATAAATGGCTCTATAAAATAGATTAGGCTTTAGTCTCAAACTCACGACGAGCAAAAATAAATCCTAAAATTGAAATAGCAATAAGAATAAACCATATTGAACCCAAATTTAAGGTAGCAACATCATCTTCAACATAAGGCTTACAGGTACATGGTGTTGTAATTTTAATTTGAGCCACATTACTTTGATTACCACTAACCCCTTGAACAATATAGTAAACAGGAGAGGGAACACCATCAAAGCCATTTTCTGCTGTAAAGGTTATTTTTCCATCATCTGCAACCTGCCATGTCCCTTCTCCGTCAACAACATAAGTGGTTGATGTATTAAGAGATGCTCCAGCAACAGCTGTTCCATCACTGTAGAGTGCTTCTCCCTCTACCCTATCAACAAGTAAAATAGTCTCATCATCAATATTCCCACCATCATTTTCTAGAACAGAAATAACTGTTGTTGGTCCTGTAGTGTTGGCAACAACACTATCATTTACCACTCGAAGTGTTTGAATTCCTGCATCATAAGTTAAACTAACACCTGTTCCCAATACAACATCTACGGTCTCTCCTGTGTCAGGATTAACATCTGAATCAAGAGTCTCATCACTACCAACATCTACCTCTGTAAAGGTATAATCCTGAGGAAGGGTAGTATCATCAAAAATCAAATGATAACGATGAGGTTCACCCATCTCTATATTCTCAAAAACATAACTACCATTTGCATCAGTTACAACGCTTCTTGTTGAGGTTGTTGTCTGCTCTGAAGCAACTTGTAAAACATCATTTTTAACCAGTGTCACTTTAATATCAGCAATACCACCTTCATCACTCTCTTGAATACCATCTCTATTTTTATCATCCCAAACACGCCCAGTTACATCTTTTAATGTTGGAATATAGATTCCTAAATCCCAAGATAGATCACTCTCCCCTGCTTCTAATGAAGTTAAATCGGTTTGAGATCTGTGGTAGTTTGCATCCGAATCAGCCAAGAAATTATCAGAGACATTCTGTTTTGTAATCATATAACCTAATGGGAACTCTGAAAACTCAACAAAGTAGTCTCCTTCAACCAAATCTCTAAAGAGATATTGACCACTTTTACTTGTTACTCTTGTTCCCACAACTTTATTATCTGCATTAAAGAGTGTCACTTTAATACCATTAACACCTTTTTCATCAATATCTTGTAGTCCATTATGGTTTGTATCGTACCAAACCAAATCTCCAAGTGTTGCTTTTAATCTATTAAAGATTCCCATATCCCAATTCATAGCGTGTTGACCAATCTCTAGCGTCATTACATCTGTTTTTTTAGTCAGAGCATTAACATCTGAATCAAGATTGTCATCTCCTACATCTTGAGGGCTAATTTCATAACCCACTGGTAGATTATCAAACTCTAAATAGTATGAATCTGGTACCAAATCTCTAAATGAGTAGTTACCCTGCTCATCGGTTATGGTTGTATCTATTTTCTTACCAGAAGCTGTATAGAGACGAACCAAAATATCTTCTGTACCTTTTTCATAACCATCTTGTATACCATTGGCATTATCATCGTACCAAACAGTATCTCCAATAGAGGCACCTTTATTATTGTAGATACCCATATCCCAACTTAAGTCATTTTGACCTGCAATTAGGCTTGTAGCTTCTGTTCGCAACGTTTTTGTATCAACATCTGAATCTTTGTTATCATCACTACCTTGATTTTGTAGTGTTGCCTCATATGAAATTGGTAAATCACTAAACTGAAGATAATATTTTCCAGGAATAAGGTTAACAAATTTATAGTTACCTTTTCTATCTGTTAAGGTACTCTCTACCTCTACATTTTTATCTGTATAGAGTGTTATTTTAACGGCATCAACACCACGTTCATAAGCATCCTGAAGACCATTTTTATTATCATCATACCATACGGTATCTCCAATTGTTGCTCTCTTTTCATTATAGATACCCATATCCCAGCTTAAATCATTTTCACCAACTTCAAGCTTTGTTACAACAGTTTGACCTGTTAATAAATCTGCATCTGAATCTTTCTCATTGTTACCCACATCTTTTTGAGTAATTTTATACCCAACAGGTATATTTGAGAAAACCAAATAATAGGAATCAGGAACAAGTCTATAGAAGTGGTATGCTCCAGAGTCATCTGTTGTTGTCATATCGACAACGCTACCTGCTTGTGTATAGAGTGTTACCTTTACAGATTTAACACCTTTTTCAGCCGAATCTTGAACACCATTTCTGTTGTCGTCATACCATACAGAGTTACCAATACTTGCTAAAGAATCCGAGTAGATACCCATATCTATTTTCAAATTATTAGAACCTACTGTTACAACAATATCATCGCTCTTTGCTGTTTTAGGATTTATATCTGAATCAATATCCTCTGCACCTGCATTTTTTGGCGATATCTTATATCCATTTGGAAGATTAGAGAAACCAAGATAGTATGTTCCAACACTTACAGATCTAAAGATATAGACTCCATGCTCACCAGTTACGGTTGTCTGAACAATCTGATTGTTCTCATTATAGAGATTTACCTTAACACCATTAACACCTGTTTCAGTTTCATCTTGAATACCATCTCTATTATTATCGTACCATACGGTATCTCCAATGGTTGACATCTTATTGGAGTAGATACCCATATCAATATCAAGATTAACCAACCCTTCTGTTACCACTACCTCATCACTTTTAGCAGTTTTTACATTAACATCTGAATCTTTATCTTCTGCTTCAGCATTTTTTGGAGAAATTTTATATCCACTTGGTAAATCAGTAAAGCCTAGAGTATAAGCACCTTTAAGAACATCTCTAAAGGTATAAATACCCCGTCTATCGGTCACAACAGTTTGTACAATTTTTTTATCTGAATAGAGCGTTACTTTAACACCTTCTACCCCAAATTCATCCTCATCTTGAATACCATCTTTGTTGTCATCATACCAAACAGAGTCTCCTAAAACGGCGAGTTTATCTGAGTAGATACCTATATCAACATTTAAATTATGAGAGCTTCGTGTCACAGTAATTACATCACTTCTACCTGTTGTACTGTCTATATCTGAATCTCTATCATCTGCTGTTGTATCTTTTGGTGAAAGTTTATATCCATTTGGAAGATTATAAACAGCTACAGTATAGGAGCCTTCAAGAATGTCTCTAAAAATATAAGTACCTCTTCTATCTGTTACAACAGTCTGAACTACCTTATCATCTGAATAGAGTACAACCCGAACACCCTCTACTCCAAACTCAGTCTCATCTTGAATACCATCTCTATTGTCATCGTACCAAACAGAGTCTCCAACAATTGAGAGTTTGTCTGAATAGATACCCATATCAACATTTAAGTTATGGGAACTTCTTGTTACTGTAATGGTGTCTGTTTTTCCATCTGAATTAACATCTGAATCTTTATCTTTTGTACCTCTATTTTTTGGAGAGATTTTATACCCATTTGGTAAACTAGAGAAACCTACTGTGTAGTCTCCTTCAATAATATCTCTAAAGATATAAGTACCTCTTCTGTCTGTTACGGCTGTCTGTACTACTCTTGTACCAGAATATAAAGTTACATCAATACCCTCTGCACCAAACTCTGTCTCATCTTGAATACCATCTCTGTTATCGTCATACCAGACAGAATCTCCAATAATTGAGAGCTTGTTCGAGTAGATACCCATATCAACATTTAAGTTATGAGAGCTTCTTGTAATATTAAGAATATCTGTTTTTCCATTAGAATTAACATCTGAATCTTTATCGCTTACACCTTGGTTTTTTGGAGATATTTTATACCCATTTGGTAAATTTGAGAAACCTACACTGTAAGCTCCCTCAATAATATCTCTAAAAATATAAGTACCTCTTCTATCGGTTACAGTTGTTTGTACTATTTTTGTACCAGCATAGAGTGTTACCTTAATACCTTCTGCACCAAACTCTGTCTCATCTTGAATACCATCTTTGTTATCATCATACCAAACAGAGTCTCCAATAACCGAAAGTTTATCAGAGTAGATACCCATATCTATATTTAGATTTGTAGAACTTCTACTTACCGTGAAAGATACACTCTTTAAAGTTATTGCATCAATATCAGAATCTTTCTCGTCAGATGTTGCATCTTGAGGAGAAACTTTATATCCATTTGGTAGATTAGAGAAACCTACGCTATATGTTCCCTCTCTAATATCCCTAAAGACATAAGCACCTCTTCGGTCGGTTACTGCTGTTTGAATTATTCTATTATTACTATCAAAAAGTGTAACTTTAATTCCCTCAGCTCCAAACTCTGTCTCATCTTGAATACCATCTTTATTGTCATCATACCAAACACTATCTCCAATAGTAGAGAGCTTATCAGAATAGATACCCATATCAACACCCAAGTTTGTAGAGCTTCGAGTAACTAAAATTTCACCACTTTTTAAAGTTGTTACATCCACATCAGAATCTAAATCATCTGTTGTTATATCTTTTGGAGAGGCTTTATATCCATTTGGTAGATTAGAGAAACCTACACTGTATGTTCCCTCTCTAATATCTCTAAATGTGTATGTACCTCTTCTATCGGTTACTGCTGTTTGTACGACTCTTGTACCTGAATAGAGGCTTACTTTAATACCCTCTGCTCCGAGCTCTTCGGAGTCTTGAATACCATCTTTATTGTCATCGTACCAAACAGAATCCCCAATAATTGAGAGTTTATCTGTGTAGATACCCATATCTATATCTAAATTATTTGTACCTACATCAACTGTAAAGCTATCACTTTTTTTAGTTAATGGATTAATATCTGAATCTTTATCCTCTGAACTTGCATCTTTTGGAGACACCTTATATCCATTTGGTAAATTCTCAAACACTACACTATATGTTCCATTTAAAACATCTCTAAAGAGATAATGACCATATCTATCTGTAACGGTGGTTTGAATAACAGCATCTCTACTATTAAGAAGTACTGCTTTTATACCTTCTGCACCAAACTCTTCAGGGTCTTGAATACCATCTTTATCATCATCATACCAAACAGCATTTCCAATGGTCGAAAGCTTATCAGAGTAGATACCCATATCTATATCTAAATTTACAGAACCTACTGTTGCTTCAATGTTGTCTGTTGTTCCATCACTGTTAACATCTGAATCTTTTTCATCTGAACTGGCATCTTTTGGAGAGATTTTATAAGAAGGTGGTAAATTTATAAATTTAATTACATATATACCATTTTTCACCTCTCTAAAGAGATATGAACCCTCTCTATCGGTTACCGTTGTAGCAACTACTTTTTTATCTCTATCATAGAGTATCACTCGAACGCCTTCAACGCCACTTTCAGTTGTATCTTGGACACCATCTTTATTAGTATCATACCAAACAGTATCACCAATTGTAGAAAGCTCATCAGAATAAATACCCATATCTATATCTAACTTATTCAAGCCAACAGTCACTGAAAAACTGTCACTCTTACCTGTTGATGGATTAATATCAGAATCTTCTTCATCAGAACTTGCATCTTTTGGAGAGATTTTATAGGTTGTTGGTAAATCACTAAAACCGATGGTGTATGTACCAACAAGAACATCTCTAAAGAGATAATTTCCAGCTTTATCTGTTACAGCTACTTGTACAACATTATTGTTACTATCATAAAGTGTAACTTTAATACCTTTAGCACCTTTTTCAGTCTCATCTTGAACACCATCTTTATTTTCATCAAACCACACAGTATCACCAATTGTGGCAAGTTTATCAGTATAAATTCCCATATCTATATCTAAATTGTTAGAACCAATAGGTACTTTAATATCATCTGTTAAACCTGTTAAATCTGTATCAGAGTTTCTATCCGTTGAACCTACATCTTTTGGAGAAATTTTATAAGAGGTTGGAATATCAGAAAATTGAACTTTATAAATACCTTCTGGAATATCTCTAAAAATATAAACTCCACGCTTATCGGTTACAGTTGATTGAACGACTTCTTTATTCAATAAAAGCTCTACTTTTACACCCTCAACACCACTCTCTTCGCCATCTTGAACACCATCTTTATTGTCATCATACCATACGGTATCTCCAAGTGTTGAAAGCTCATCAGAGTAGATACCCATATCTATATCTAGCTTTTTTGTACCTACTTCTAACGTGAAACTGTCACTCTCTCCATTTGAAGAAGTAACATCTGAATCTTTATCCTCTGAAGTTGCATCTTTTGGAGAGATTTTATAATTAGCTGGTAAGTCTTTAAATGCTACATGGTATGTTCCATCTGGAATATCTCTAAAGATATATGTACCCTCACGATTGGTTACTGTTGTCTGAACAATAACATCAATACTATTCACAAGTACAACTTTAATACCTTCAACACCTTTCTCTATAGGGTCTTGAATACCATCTTTATTGTCATCATACCAAACAGTATCTCCAAGTGTTGAAAGCTCATCAGAGTAGATACCCATATCTATATCTAGATTTACAGAACCTACTGTTGCTTCAATGGTATCTGTTGTTGCATCTGGATTTACATCAGAATCTTTATCCTCTGAACTTTCTCCTTTTGGAGAGATTTTATATGAAGGTGGTAAATTTGTAAACTCAATCAGATATTTACCATTTTCCACTTCTCTAAAGAGGTATCCACCCTCTCTATCAGTCACGGTTGTAGCAACTACATTTTTATCTACATCATAGAGTGTTGCTCGAACCCCCTCTACACCTTTTTCAGTCTCATCTTGAATACCATCTTTATTATCATCATACCAAACGGTATCTCCAATAATTGAGAGTTTATCGGTATAAATTCCCATATCTACATCTAAGTTATTTGTTCCAACTAATACAACTATATCACCAGTCTTACCATTTTTATCAACATCAGAATCTCTGCTATCATCTGTTCCAATATCTTGTTGAGAAACTTTATAAGCTGTTGGAAGATTCGTAAACTGTATATGATATGTTCCTGTAGGAATATCTCTAAATAGATACCCACCTTGCTTATCAGTTACGGTTGTCTGTATAACTTTTTCACTGCTGTCATAAAGTGTTACTTTAATACCATCAACACCTTTTTCAGTCTCATCTTGAATACCATCTTTATTGTCATCATACCAAACAGTATCTCCAAGTGTTGAAAGCTCATCAGAGTAGATACCCATATCTACATCTAAATTATTAGAACCAATAGGTACTTTAATCTCATCGGTCAAACCTGTTGTATCAGCATCTGAATTTTTATCATCATCTCCTTTACCTTTTGGAGAGATTTTATAGGAGTTTGGAATATTTGAAAATTGAACTTTATATGTTCCTTCTGGAATATCTCTAAAGATATAGACTCCACTACTGTTGGTGACTGTTGTCTTAATCACTTTTGAATCCAATAAAAGTTCTACTTTAATCCCCTCTGCACCTTTCTCTTCAGGGTCTTGAATACCATCTTTGTTATCATCATACCAAACTGTATTTCCTAAAGTTGATAGTGCATCAGAATAGATACCCATATCTACATCTAAATTATTAGAGCCAACAGGAACATGAATCTCTTCTGTTAAACCTTTTGAATCGGTATCGGAATCTTTATCTTCAGAACTCATATTTTTCGGAGAAATTTTATAAGCATTTGGAATATTTGAAAACTGGACGGTGTAATCTCCATCATGAATATTTCTAAAGAGATAAACCCCACTTGCATTGGTTACTGTTGATTGAACAACAGTTGTACCATAAAGGAGTTCTACTTTTACTCCTTCAACACCTTTCTCTTCAGCATCTTGTATACCATCTTTGTTATCATCATACCAAACTGTATTTCCTAAAGTTGATAAGGCATCACTATAGATACCCATATCTACATTTAAATTTATAGAACTGGTTGTAACCTCAATAACATCTGTTTTTCCATCACTATTTACATCAGAATCAGTATCTACATCTCCCTTATTTTTAGGGGAAATTTTATATGAACTTGGTAAATTTGAAAACTCTACAATATAGGAATCATTAACCAAACTTCTAAATAGGTATGAACCAGATGTATCAGTTACAACCCGTTGAACCACATTATTTTTAGAGTCATAAAGTGTTACTTTAACACCAGCAACACCTTTTTCTGTAGGGTCTTGAATACCATCTTTATTGTCATCATACCAAACAGTATCTCCAAGTATTGAGAGTTTATCTGTATAAATCCCCATATCTATATCTAGATTATTGGTTCGTTCAGGCAATTCAATAGCATCTGTTTTTCCATCGCTATTAACATCTGAATCTTTATCGCTACTACCCACGCCTTTTGGAGATATTTTATATCCAATTGGTAAATTAGAGAATCCTACGGTATAAGTATCTGCTATAAGATTTCTAAAAATATAAGTACCTTTTTCATCTGTAACGGTATTTTGAATCTCTGCTCCATCGGTATCATAAAGTGTAACTTTTACACCCGAAACACCAAACTCATTATCATCTTGAATACCATCTTTATTATCATCATACCAAACACTGTTACCCAACAAAGATATAACTGTAGAGTCAGAGTAGATACCCATATCAATATCTAAATCATTAGAACCAGAAGTTACAACAATATCACCACTCCTTTTAGTAACAGGGTCAATATCAGAATCTTTGCTATCATCCGTACCTTGATTTTGCTTAGAGACCTTGTATCCACTTGGAAGACTAGAGAATTCTACTCTATATGTTCCAGAGATAACATCTCTAAATAGATATGTTCCTCGGCTATCGGTTACCGTTGTCTGCATGATTTTATCATCTGAGTCTAAAAGGGTAACTTTTACACCATTAGCCCCCAATTCACTCTCATCTTGAATACCATCTTTATCATCATCATACCAAACCGTATCACCAATGGTTGAGACCAAGAATCCATCAGAGTAGATACCCATATCTACATCTAAATTATCAGAACCTTTGGTTACCACTACCTCATCACTCTTACCTGTTACTGGATTAACATCGGAATCTTTATCTTCTGTTGTTGCATTTTCATCAGAAATTTTATATCCACTTGGAAGACTAGAAAAACCTACCGTATATGTTCCAACAATTAAATTTCTAAATAAATATGTACCTCGACTATCTGTTACCGTTGTCTTAACTACTTGTGAATCTTTATCATAAAGCGTAACCTTAACACCATTAACACCCAACTCTTCTGAATCTTGAATACCATTTTTATTATCATCATACCAAACCGTATCTCCTAGTGTTGCAATAGATGGATCGTTTGAATAGATACCCATATCCAAATCTAAATTGGTAGAAGCAGTTGTTACATTTACATCTTCTGTCTTTCCTGATGAGGTATCAACATCTGAATCTTTATCATCATCAGTTGTATCTTTTGGAGAAATCTTATATCCACTGGGAAGGCTACTAAATCCTATACTATAAATACCATTTTTGAGTCCCCTAAAGATATAAGCTCCACGAGCATCAGTTACCGTGGTAGCAACCGTATCACTGCCACGATATAAAGTAACTTTTACACCATTAACACCCAACTCATCATCATCTTGAATACCATCTTTATTATCATCATACCATACAGTATCTCCAAGGGTTGAAAGCTCATCCGAATAGATACCCATATCAATAGTTAAATCATTTGTACCCATAGCCAAAGTAATCTCATCACTTTTACCTGTACTGCTATCTACATCAGAATCTTTATCATCTGCGACTCTATTCTTAGGAGAAATCTTATATCCACTTGGTAAATCAGTAAACCCAACCGTATAAGTTCCTGCTTTAATTCCTTTAAAGAGATAAGTTCCCTCTTTATTTGTTAATGTTGTTTTTACTACGGTATCATTAGAATCATAAAGGGTTACCAGAACCCCCTCTACACCAAACTCAGTTGAATCTTGAATACCATCTTTATTATCATCATACCAAACTGTATTTCCTAAATTAGATAAACCATGAACAGGAATAGTAAATCTTGCAGGTGTAGGGTCAACAGCACCTGAATCATCTTCTGAAGCATAGGTAAATATTGCAACATCAGAAAAATCTGTTTTTGGGTCAAACTTTAACCTCTTTGCCTCATCAAGGGTTAATCTATCTCCATTTTTAACTTCAGTTACACCATCTTCATAATAGAGAATACCTGAATCTGAAGTAGGAATAGATTTAATAATAAATGCAACAACTGTTCCATCTGAATCTGATCCTGTTAAATCTTCTATATCGACAGCACCCAATGTACCCAATATAGATGGATTTACCTTATCATCACTCTCTGGAGGAACAGTATAGGGAAAGTCTTTGTCATAAATACTCTCTCCATCAACAAGCACAGATAAGCTCTCTTTTGCTGTTACATATCCATCTGGAATTGCATCATTAGGGTCAGATACACTAACCAAATAGGTTCCATTAAAAATATTTTTAAATTCATATGTTCCATCAGCAGGAATGGTTATTGTCTCTATTAATTTATCTTTAGCATCAATTTTACCATCCTTATTAACATCATTATAAAGTTTTACTTCTGTATTCTCAATACCATTATTATCGCCAACAGTATAAACCTTTCCAGAAATCTTCAAACTAGAGGTCAAACCAATATCAAAATGTTTATAGTACTGATTTATATTTAACTTTTTACTCTCTGTAACACCATCTTTATCAACATCTGAATCTTTAGTCGTATCATCTCCTGCACTTTTAGGAGAGAAAGTATAATAACTAGGAACAACAGCTTTTATTTTATAGGGTGTATCTGCTGTTAAATCTTCAAAGATATATTTTCCTGTATCATCAGAAGTTGTGGTTTTAACCAAATCATCATTCTCATCTAAAAGTTCAAGTGTTATACCTCCAACACCTTTTTCAGAAGTATCTTGAAGACCATTTGCATTAGTATCAATCCAAACATAATCTCCCAAAGCTATTGTTGGAACAATTGCAGAAACATCATTAGAGAGAACAGGTAAAGAGACACCTTCTGCAAATGCACCAGCTGTATTGGTATATATATCTCCATATTTATTTCCTTGTGGCTTGAAGAAAACTTTAAAAACACAAGAAGCATCACCATCAAGTGATGGTCCTGTCAATCTAATTCCTGTTACATCTTTATTTGAAAAACCACATCCACTATCGGGTCCTGTTTCTGTACCTTGACACCATGTTGCATTACCATCGCTCTTATTAATTGTAGCAACAGGAGATATATCCATTTTAGTTGGATTATCATTAGAATACAACCATGTTACTCCATTAGCACAACTATAGTCCCCACTTGCTTCAATAAACTCTAATGTACCATGAAAAGAGGTTGGTTCAACTCTTTTTTTATCAATAACAACAGAACCTACAGAGTATTGAAAACCATCTTCCCCATCTCCATTAAAGGGGATAATATCAATAATATCAAGATTTGTTAAATCTGTTGTTGAGCCATTTCTTAAAAAAGTTGTAAACTCAATTGGAGACTCATCAATCTCTCTAAATGGAGTATTTACCTCTTTAGAGATAATTAATTCAGCAGGAATAGAAATGGTAATATTCTTGTTAGATTTTCGTATATTTACATTTGATGTATCTGCTGGTGAAGAGATAACTGTATAGGTATGGTTTGTCCCTGATGGTACTGTTGCAGAGAGAGAAAAGGTATATGTTATAATAGGAAGAGCCTCATTAGCTACTCTCTCTCCTAAATTCCAAATCAATACTTGATGATTTTCTGTACAGATACTCTTTAAAGGGTCAACCTCCTCTAAATCATCACAACTACCAATGGTCGGATCTCCAACATTGGCACTACCCACAACATAATTTAAACCAGGATCTATCATTTCAGTAATATAAACAACATCTTTTTCCCCCAATTCATTATCGGTTGTAAATGTAGATTCTATCGTAACATCAACTTTATCTCCTGGTTCAAATACTGAACCAGAAAGACTCTTAAGGGTTCGAACAATAGCTCTGGTTAAAACTGCTCTATCTGCTTTATAATTTCCACCAGAAGCAGGAGTAGGATACTCATTTAAAATCCTCGTTGCTCCACTCCAATTACTATCGTCTGTTCCATACAAAACCGTATCTTGTACAGCCATATAGTTTACAAGATTTGTATTATTTGGTAAAATAGTACCTGATAAATCTTCTCCACGAACCTGAAGATTTAAAAGAAGTCCAGCTGTGGTATGTGCAGGAACACCATGAGGAATAGACAATCGTATTTTAGTAATAGAACCACCATTCTCTCTGGCATCTGTAGTATTATCATACCAAACAACAGAACTATCCTTACACTCATTAATAACCAAATCTCTATTACTTTGATTTAATGGAGGTGGCCAAGAGTCAACATAACCTGTAGCATATTCAACCGTATAATTCATATCAGAGGTATTCCAATAGGGTTTAACTGCAGAACCCTCCTCTATATCAATAACTTCATAAGTATTAGAATCTACAACATCACAAAGAATAGAGTTATTAAAATCTTTATTTCCTGAGTTTGTAAACTGAATTCTTGCTCCAAACTTCCTGTTTGGAGTTACCATACCATCAGCAGAGTACCACGAATAAGTTGTTGTTTCAAGAGGCACAACTTCATCAATATTTTTCATAAAATATTTATAATAGCTACCTGCAGTATATCCAGGTCCATAGTATAGAAGGTTAGCAAATGCCTTATTATCTAATTCACTTTCTATTTCTGTCTTAAAGTTTGATTGACCAGAAATAGAGTCTGGATCAAAACTGGTTATTCTATTTTTTGTTTTAAGTTCATAGGTATCATTCCCTTTATCTGTTGCATTCTTAACATCTTCCTCGGGAACAAAAATCTCAATAATTCCTAAAGCAACAACCAATCGAGTCAAAGGAATAATAGCATTAGAAGTAGTCTTTGTAGCAACATGATTTAAAGAGGCATTAATACCTGTATAATCTACAGTTATATCTTCTCCCTTTCCACTTTGACTACAACTTAAACTTAAATCATCCTCTATTGACTCTACAGACCTATTTGGATAATTACTGTTATAAAAGGGATAAGGCTGTCCAGATATTGTACCAATACGACATCCAATTAATTCCGAATTTGGAATTTTTTCATCTGAAAGGTTGGTAAATGTATCTGTAAAATGTAATGCAAAATCTTCTCCTAAAGCTTCATTTCCTAAAACTGCTGAAGAGCTATCCTCTTCCCCAGATACTTCATCTGCTTCAAGGTAAAAACCATAGGTAATTTTATAACCAGAAACATTATCATCATTTGTATAATTGGTATAAGTAATTAACGATTTCTGAATATTCCATTTTGGTGCAGCTGTAACAGTTAACTCTCCATTAGGATCATCTGTTTTTGACTCTGCACCATCAGAAGAGATAGTAACAGGAATCAAACCTGTCTTTGTACCATTCTTTGTACTTGCTTTGACTTTAATATTAAAAGGTAAATCTCCTGCACCTCCATTCTCATCAGAAATGGAGAGAACACATGTCATTGTTAAACCATCATCAGAAATAGAAGAGCTATCATTACAACGAGAAGGAAGAGCTTCCCATCTAAAACCTTCGACAGGAAGCGTAGAAGTAATCGTAACAGGACTATCTGAATAGACAATTGACCAACCAACTTTTAACTCAAAAATATCACTGGTTCTTACAATTAAATCTCCTGTATAATAATCATCTGTTGGATCTTGAGTATTGTTATTGTTATAACCTGTATCTTGAAGCATATCACAACCAGGTTCAATATTACTATTGTTATTATCCTGAGAACATATTTCACGACCATTAACTTTATCACCTATAACATTAAATTCACCATCCCCATAAATCCCTCCTGATTTAGTAAGGGAGGCAACAACCTCAACAACAGGATCCGAAGCATGAAGGATGCTGGTTAAGAATAAAACTATTATTAAGAAAGAGCCACTCTTTAAATTCATATTAATTTCCTCTATTAGTATTTTATTTAAAAAATATTATACTAATTTTAAAATTTTCTTAACTTATAATTTTAAATTATTTTATTAACAAGATTGGAAAATATAATATTGAGAGTAGTTTATTTTACAAAAAAATATAATTAAACAACATAAAATTTTTAATATTTTAATTTATTAAAAGTAAGAAAATCAAGAAAAAAATGAGAGAGATTTTTTTATATTCTCATGGGCAAAAAAATGCCCATGCTATATACTTTTATGATAAGAGATTACAAAGAATTAGCAATCTTCAATAACAGAAGAGGTTCTATTCCCCTTCAATAATTTTATTAGCAACAGCAAAGACTTTATCAATATTGTCTCTAATCCATTTTCTATCCATCCACTC
>Ga0256827_10001105_pt1 | contig 17033 bp, 18 predicted proteins | sample CV84metaG_FD_185977 | JGI IMG/M metagenome (GOLD analysis project Ga0256827, IMG submission 185977) | Hydrothermal vent microbial communities from East Pacific Rise, Pacific Ocean - CV84 | ecosystem: Environmental > Aquatic > Marine > Hydrothermal vents | place: Pacific Ocean: East Pacific Rise... | reverse complement strand
GGTTTTCTGACGGAGTAAATCTTCAGCATCCAGTTTCAATGAATGAGTTAGTTGAACTGTACTGAACAGGATGTCACCAAGTACAATTTTGAGGAGTTTTTCATCGACTGAAGGCTCCCCAATGAGACTGGAAATTTTTGCTGAATTTGTTTGTATTTCTGAAATACATATCTTTTGATTTACTGCTTTGATTCGTTTTGCCACCTTCGTCGCTTTTTTTAATGCCGGGAGGTCGATGGGGATACAGTCTTGCAAATTGTTGCTTTTTCCATTTTTAAGCCGTTCCTGTTGTTTGGTTTCTTCCCAGTGTTGGGCATGGTTGTCGGCACTTTTATCCGCAAAAACATGTGGATGCCTACGCTGCATCTTTTCGCTGATAGAGTGGGTGACTTCAGCCAGATTAAATTTCTTCTGTTCACTGAAAATTTGTGCAATGAATACGACTTGAAATAACAAATCACCTAATTCAGCACAAATTTCACCACTATCATTGTTGTCGATGGCCTCTAGTAGTTCATATGTCTCTTCAAGGATGTAGGGTTTAAGGGTTTCAGGTGTCTGTATCTTATCCCAGGGACATCCATCTGGTGAGCGCAGTTTCTCAATGATTTTGATAAAATTTACAATTTCTGCAGAAATATTTTTTTCCATCTAAGATTATCTCCTGAAGATGCTGATTTATGTTGTTTCTACTTACTGAATCTCTACAAATAAAACTTGTCAATCGATGTTGAATAGGCTAGACAGGTGCGCTGTTTTGAACGAATGAAAATCTGTCCTTTTGACTTGACATGGCTTTGTCTCTCTCTATACTGTATCTTTTGCCTAGGAAATGATTGTGCAGCTTGATCTGAAAGATATCAAAGGGGGAGAGTTGGAGCAAGGGTACTCTTGCTCTTTAAGTGAATTTCCTGAGCTTGGCACTTTTGCTGCTGATGGTGGGGTCGAATTTTGCGAGCCACTGGTGTTTCAACTCCGATTTCAACGCGTTGGTCAGCTGGTTACCGTAGATGGAACTCTTAACGCCACAGTGATGTTGAAGTGTGGCCGTTGCCTGGAGGTTTTTGAGCTCACTCTCAATGAGTCATTTGTCCTCACGTTTGCTCCTCGGCTTGAGAATGATGAAGTTGAAGGGGAAGAAGAGGTCGAATTAGCAGTTGATGACCTTAATCTGATTTTTTATCGGAATGAGGTTCTCGAATTAAAGGATCCACTGCAGGAGCAGTTGTTAATGGCAGTCCCGATAAGTCCTGTTTGCGATGTTTCTTGTTGTGGGCTCTGCCCTTTATGTGGAATAAATTTGAACCATGACTTATGTGACTGTGTGAGGAAACCGTTCAATAATAAATTTAATATTTTAGCCGGTGTGGATCTATAAATAAGACTCCCTGATATGGGATATCCATACATTGAATCAATATTTTTAATTATAGCAAACAAAATTATTTGTTTGATCAGTAAGGAGAAAGTAAAATGGCAGTACCAAAGAAGAAAACTTCTAAATCTAAAAAAAATATGCGTCGTTCTCATGCCGCAATTACAGCACCAGGCATTTCGGTATGCCCCCAATGTCAGGAACCCAAGCTGCCTCATCGTGTCTGCCCACACTGTGGAACCTACAAGGGTAAAGAAGTTATCGCTAGTGACGAAGTTTGAGCCAGTTGAATATTGACTATGACGTTTAAGATTGCCGTTGATGCTATGGGTGGGGACAATTCCCCTGCTGTCGAGATTGCAGGTGCGGTTGCTGCCTGTCGTAAGTGGGGTAGTCATGTTGTTCTCGTCGGTAATAAAGACCGTATTCAAGCTGAGCTCGATACCCATCAAACCGATGGTTTGAACCTTGAAATCCATCATGCCAGCGAAATTGTCGGGATGCACGACTCACCTTCGGATGTGTTGCGCAAGAAAAGAGATTCATCGCTACGGGTCGCATTCGACCTGGTTCAGCAGGGGGAGGCCTCAGCTGTTGTCAGTGCCGGGAATTCCGGAGCTGTTATGGCGTGTGGAATGATGGTTCTGGGACGAATCAGAGGGATAGAGCGTCCGGCAATTGGGACCTTTTTACCGAACCTCAACGATAAGACTTTAGTCCTTGATATGGGGGCAAATGTCGATTGTAAACCGCTACATCTCTATCAGTTTGCTGTCATGGGTAGTCTTTATGTTGAGTACACTCTGGGGAAAAACCGCCCCCGGGTTGGTTTGCTCTCTAACGGTGAGGAAGAGAGTAAGGGGAATGATCTGACTCGAAAGACCCACAAAAAGCTGTTAAATGACCCATCTTTAAACTATCTCGGCTATGTTGAGGGTGGTGATATCTACAATGGCTCTGTTGATGTTGTTATCTGTGATGGCTTTGTTGGAAATGTCCTGTTGAAAGTCTCCGAAGGGCTGGCTGTTTCCATCGCTACAATGCTAAAACAGGAAATTAAACGGAACTACTGGGCTAAACTTGGTTATTTATTCAGTCGACCCGCATTTGCTGCGTTCAAGAAGAGAATCGATCCTGCAGAATATGGTGGTGCTCCACTGCTTGGTATTTCGGGTGTCGGGATTATTTGTCATGGTGGTTCTGATCCTAAATCAATTGGCATTGCAATCCGTCAGGCGGGTGACTATGTGAAAATTCGTTTTGATGAGAGGCTGGCCAGCTTACTCTAAAGGTGTGTGAGCTGATTTGATTGTGAATAAAAGGAGTTAGCAAAAAATGAAGTCACGTATTATTGGTACCGGATCTTACCTGCCTGAAAATGTCAGGACAAATTACGATCTTGAAAAGATGGTTGATACCAGTCATGACTGGATTGTTGCCAGGACTGGGATTGAAGAGCGGCGGATTGCTGCTGATGATCAATGTACTTCTGACATGGCAACAATTGCTGCTCAACGGGCTTTGGATATGGCAGGGGTTGCGGCGGACGATGTCGATTTAATCGTTATGGGAACAATTACCGGTGATTATCCCTGGCCGGCAACTGCCTGTATCGTTCAAGATAACCTGGGTGCGAAAAAGGCTTTTGCCTACGATGTTTCAGCTGCCTGCAGTGGTTTTTTGTATGCTTTGTCTTGTGCCGATGATTATCTCATGTCGGGCCGTGGTAAGAGAGCTCTGGTGATTGGTGCTGAGACTTTCAGCCGGATTGTCGATTGGACTGACCGTAATACCTGTGTCCTGTTTGGTGATGGGGCAGGGGCTGTTCTGCTTGAAGCGCAGGAGGGTGACTCCGGGGTATTATCCTGTCATTTACACTCAGATGGAAAATACTTTGAGCTGCTTTGTCAAAAGGGTTTTGGTACAAAATATCCTCCGACGATTGCAGGGATTGAGGAGAAACTTCCCTATATCAGTATGAAGGGGAATGAAGTCTTTAAAGTGGCAGTTCGTTCTCTGACTGAAGTTTCGAAAGAGGCGTTAGTTGCAAATGGTTTCACCAGCGCTGATGTTGCACAGTTCATCCCGCATCAGGCCAATATCCGGATTCTCGAAGCGACGACGAAACGTTTGGGGTTAACCAAAGAACAGAGTTTCATTAATGTTCACAAGTATGGTAATACTTCAGGGGCAACTATCCCGATTGCTATTGATGAGGCGAATCACCAGGGATTGTTAAAAGAGGGTGATCTACTCTTGTCCGCAGCATTTGGTGGCGGTTTCACCTGGGCTTCAACGTTAATCCGCTGGTAGTTTTAATCATAGAACTCTGGTCTTCACGTTCAAGGAACTTTGATTGATGGATGCATTTGTTTTTCCCGGACAGGGATCACAATATGTGGGGATGGGTCAAGACCTCGCAGAAAATTTCGATGTTGCAAAACTGATTTTTGAAGAAGCTAATGACGCTCTTGGTTTTGATATTAAATTGCTCTGTTTTTCCGGGTCAGAAGCTGATCTCAGACTTACGGCGAATACTCAGCCGGCAATTCTGACAACCAGTATTGCGGCGCTGCGGGTTCTGCAGAGTGAAACAGATATTACCCCCGCTTTTGTTGCCGGACATTCTCTCGGTGAATATTCAGCTCTGGTCAGCTGTGCAGCGCTCTCTTTTGCCGCTGCAGTACGAACGGTTCGCCAACGGGGAACATTTATGCAGGAGGCGGTCCCGGTCGGGGTTGGTGCAATGGCTGCGGTTATGGGGATTGATGTGGAGGAGTTATTAACTCTCTGTCAGGAAGCGGCTCAGGGTGAAGTTGTCGTCCCCGCTAATTTTAACAGCCCGTCACAGATTGTAATTGCCGGCCATAAAACTGCGGTGGAGCGGGCAATTATTCTGGCGAAGGAGCGGGGGGCAAAGCGGGCACTGTTATTACCGGTCAGTGCCCCATTTCATTCACCCCTGATGGCTCCGGCAGCTCAACGATTAGAGAAGGAATTGGACTCGGTCACTCTTTCTTCTTTCGCCTGTCCACTCGTCAGTAATGTGGAAGCGACCCCTTATCAGGAGGAATCCAGGGTAAAAAATCTTCTGGTGGAACAGGTTTGCGCCCCGGTGCGCTGGTCTGAATCGATTCAGTGTATGAAGGATTCTGGTGTGACCAGATATATAGAAATTGGTCCAGGAAGGGTTCTTACAGGATTAAACAAGCGGCTTGATCGGGCTGCTGTTCATAACAACATTAGTGATACGGATAGTTTAAAAAAGCTTCAAGAGTAGTGTGATATATTAATCCAGGTTTGAAACTGAAGGAGAAATTTATGGTTCAGGGTAAGGTAGCATTGGTGACAGGGGCTTCGCGTGGTATTGGTCGCAGTATCTCATTGGCTTTGGCAGCTCAAGGCGCTAAAATTGTTGCGGTTGATGTTGATCTTCAGGTGACGGAAGCTTTTGTTGCTGAACTTAAAGCGGCTGGAACCGAAGCAATTGCGGTTCAGGGAAATGTCACTGTTGCTGCAGATGTAGAGCAGATGGTCAAAATTGCCAAAGAAACCTTTGATCGAATCGATATTCTGGTTAATAATGCCGGGATTACTCGTGATGCTCTATTGCTCAGGATGAAAGATGCCGATTGGGATGCTGTTCTGGATGTAAACCTTAAAGGGGCATTTTTATGTACCCGTGCGGTCGCCAAGTTGATGACCAAGCAACGTTATGGACGTATTATCAATATTGCTTCGGTTGTTGGTCAAATGGGGAATGCAGGACAGGCGAATTATTGTGCCAGTAAGGCCGGTCTGATGGGATTGACCCGTTCCAATGCTCGTGAGCTGGCAAAACGGAATATTACCGTAAATGCGGTTGCTCCCGGGTTTATCGCCACCGCAATGACAGACGCACTTCCCGAGGAGAAACGACAAGAGCTGGCTGCACAGATTCCGTTGGCAAGACTGGGATCAGCGGATGATATTGCAAATGCAGTTCTTTTCCTGGCAGCTGATAAGACGGATTATATTACCGGACAGGTGATTGGTGTTAATGGTGGTATGTACATGTAGATAACGGGCTGACTTTGATAGCCTACACAACGTGAAAAGGAGAAAAGTAAATGGCTTCTATTGAGGAAAGAGTAAAGCAGATTATTGCAGAGCAACTGGGTGTTGACGAAGAACAAGTAACAGATAACGCTGCATTCATGGATGATTTAGGTGCAGATTCTCTGGATACTGTTGAGCTGGTTATGGCTCTGGAAGAAGAGTTTGATGTGGAAATCTCTGATGAAGATGCAGAGAAAATTCAGAACGTTAAGAACGCTATTGATTATATCAATAAAGCTTCCTGATGACATCGGTGGTGTCGGATCATTGATCTGACACCACCGATCAGTTTACTGCCGTACAATTCAGATACCCGTTACTTTTTACCGAATAAAGAGAGATTTTTTATGCGTAGAGTCGTAGTCACCGGTCTTGGTGTCGTATCTCCCTTGGGAACTGGAACCGAAAAAAACTGGTCAGCAATTACTGGTGGACAATGCGGGATAGATACAATTACCCGGTTTGATGCTTCAGATTTGCCAACTCAGATTGCTGGCGAAGTCAAAGATTTTGACGCGGCAAAGTTTATTGAAAAGAAAGAGATCAAAAAAATGGATCTCTTTATTCAGTATGGTCTTGCTGCTGCTGATATGGCTTTAAAGGACTCAGGCCTGGAAATAACTGATGCTAATGCTGAACGTGTCGGTGTGTTGGTTGGGTCAGGTCTGGGTGGGTTGCCGGCGATTGAAAAATATCACAATGTGATGCTTGAACGAGGTTATAAAAGAATTACTCCTTTTTTTATTCCCATGTTGATTATCAATCTTGCCCCCGGTCATATTTCGATAAAGTTCGGGGCAAAGGGGCCAAATCTTTCATCGGTCTCTGCTTGTGCAACCGGAACTCATTCAATCGGCGATGCCTATCATATGATTGCTCGTGGCGATGCTGATGCAATGTTTGCTGGCGGGACCGAATCGACAATCACCAAACTTGCGATTGGTGGTTTTAATGTTATGAAAGCCCTCTCAACCCGCAATGATGATCCGTCAACGGCAAGCCGCCCTTTTGAAAAAAATCGTGATGGTTTTGTCATGGCCGAGGGTGCCGGGATTCTGATCCTGGAAGAGTATGAAAGTGCCAAGAACCGGGGCGCAGATATCTATTGCGAGGTGATCGGCTATGGTCTCAGTAGTGATGCTTACCATCTGACCCAGCCTGCTGCTGGGGGGGAAGGGGCGGCACGCTGTATCAAGATGGCACTGAATAATGCCGGTTTAAATCCGGAGCAGGTTGATTATATCAATGCTCATGGAACTTCGACTCATTTCAATGATCTTTATGAAACCATGGCGATAAAGAAGGTTTTTGGTGATCATGCGCACAAATTGATGGTCAGTTCAACGAAGAGTATGACCGGTCACGGTTTGGGAGCTGCCGGAGGGATGGAAGCGGCCTTTTCCGCCCTGGTCCTGAAACATGGAATTGTTCCACCGACAATCAATTATATAGAGCCTGATCCTGAATGTGATCTGGATTACGTCCCGAATGAAGCTCGTCAGGCCGAGTGTCAGGTTGCACTATCGAATTCTTTTGGTTTTGGCGGGACAAATGCGACCCTCGCTTTCCGTAAAATTTGAGGTATTCTATGTTGGTCGTCGGGAGTGATCATGGTGGTTATGAACTGAAAACAGCGATTCTGGAGTTGTTGCAGAAAAAATTGGTAGAATATACTGATTTTGGTACCAACAGTTCTGCTTCCGTTGATTACCCTGATTTTGCGGCAAAGGTTGCCGATGCGGTTTCCTCTGGAGAAGCTCAATTGGGGATTCTGATCTGTGGTACCGGTATCGGCATGTCGATATCAGCCAATAAATTTCCCGGGGTTCGAGCTGCGCTGGTGCATGATGAATTTACTGCGCAAATGGCCCGTGAACATAATAATGCCAATATCCTGGTTATGGGGGGACGGGTTTTGACTCCGGAACAGGGGAAAAAACTGGTTGAGATCTGGCTTGATACCAAATTTGAAGGGGGTCGACACCAGAAAAGACTGGATAAAATTTCTGCTATTGAGCAAAAAGTTATTAAGGATTAAACTTAACGGGGCTGATTGAATAGCCCCGTTTTTTATTATCCATTATGGAGGATAGCGATGGTTGAGAATCTTAAAACATTTGACCCTGAAATTTCTCAGATTATCACTCAGGAAACCGAGCGGCAGGAATATAATCTGGAATTCATAGCTTCGGAAAACTTTGTCAGTGAAGCGGTCCTGGAGGCTCAAGGTTCGGTTCTAACGAATAAGTACGCTGAAGGGTATCCGGGTAAAAGATATTATGGTGGCTGTGAATTTGTTGATCTTGCAGAACAGTTGGCTATTGATCGGGCTAAGCAGATTTTTGGTGCCGAACATGCGAATGTTCAACCCCATTCAGGCTCTCAGGCGAACATGGCGGTCTATATGGCTGTTTGCCAACCGGGAGATACTGTCCTCGGGATGAATCTGGCGCATGGTGGACACTTGACGCATGGATCTCCAGTTAACTTTTCCGGTAAACTCTACAATATTGTCCCTTACGGGCTTGATGCTGCGACGGGGATGATTGATTACGCTGAAGTTGAGCGTCTGGCGAAGGAGCATCAACCAAAGTTGATCGTAGTTGGTGCCAGTGCCTATCCACGTGAAATTGATTTTGTCGCCTTCCGCAGAATTGCCGATGCCGTGGGAGCTGTTGTGATGGTTGATATGGCCCATATTGCCGGTTTGGTTGCGGCCGGTGTCCATTCAAATCCTGTCCCCTATGCGGAATTTGTCACAACGACAACGCACAAAACCCTGCGTGGTCCACGTGGTGGGATGATTCTCTGTACCGAAGAGTGGGCAAAAAAACTCAACAGCAATATTTTCCCTGGTATTCAGGGTGGTCCACTGATGCACATCATTGCCGCCAAAGCGGTTGCGTTCAAAGAGGTTCTGCAACCGGAATTTAAGGTGTACGCACAGCAAGTGGTCAAAAATGCTCAGGCACTGGCCGGCGGGCTGGTGGAAAAAGGTTATAAGCTGGTTTCTGGTGGAACCGATAATCATCTGATGCTGGTTGATTTTACCGGAACTGAAATTACGGGGAAGGTCGCAGAAAGAGCTCTGGAAGATGCCGGGATTACCGTGAATAAAAATGCCGTTCCCTTTGATACCCGTTCACCGTTTGTCACCAGTGGTATCCGGATTGGTACTCCGGCAACGACGACCCGCGGTTTGAAAGAGACAGAAATGTTGCAGGTTGCGGAGTGGATAGATCGGGCCCTGAAAAATATCGAAAATAGCGCTGAACTGGCGAAAATTAAAGCAGAGGTCAAGGTTCTTTGCCAAAGATTCCCCCTTTACGCGGATCGATTGAAGTAGGCGCTATGATGGAGAGACCTAGCTGGGATGAGTACTTCATGCAGATTACCAAGTTGGTGGCAACCCGTTCAACGTGTTTGCGTCGTCAGGTCGGGGCTCTGCTGGTCAAAGAGAAAAACATTATGGCGACCGGCTATAATGGGGTGCCGACCGGGATCACTCATTGCGCTGTGACTGGTTGTTTGCGTGACCAGTTAAATGTCCCTTCCGGTGAGCGACACGAACTGTGTCGTGGTCTGCATGCCGAGCAGAATGCGATTATTCAGGCTGCCCGGCATGGTGCTAATATTACCGGGTCAACTCTCTATTGTACTGATTCTCCCTGTATTATTTGTAGTAAAATGCTGATTAATGCGGGGATTGTTGATATTATTTTTTCACGAGGGTACCCGGATCAACTCTCTCTTGATATGTTAACCGAAGCAGGGATAAGTTATCGTCAGTATAGCGGAGATAGTGATCAATGAACTGCCCCTTTTGCCGACATGCTGATACCCGAGTCGTCGATTCCCGCTTGGGAAAAGAGGGGAATAACGTTCGGCGGCGTCGCGAATGCCCGGAGTGTGAACGGCGTTTTACCACCTATGAACGGGTTGAAGAGATTCTCCCCTGGGTGATCAAGAAAGATGGTCGTCGTGAAGCGTTCGACCGGGCTAAGATCATTTCCGGAATGCAGCGGGCCTGTGAAAAGCGGCCTGTTTCGGTGGAGCAAATTGAAGCACTAGTTGATCGGCTTGAGCGAAAGTTTCAGGAGTGCGGTGATAAAGAAATTTCTGCCAGTCTGATTGGTGAAGCGGTGATGGATATGCTCCATGAGGTTGACGAGGTTGCTTACGTCCGTTTTGCTTCGGTTTATCGGCAATTCAAAGATATTAATGAGTTCATGTCTGAGTTAAATGATCTATTGAAACATTCCCATTGAAATGATTTTGGGATAAAATATCGCCGGGATCTCTGTTAAAGGAGATCCCGGCGTTTGTATCTATTCAGCGGGGATAACGATAAAATGTCTGATTCACAACACCGAAACTTTATGCAGCGGGCAATCGATCTGGCTCGGCAGGGGGAGGGACGAACCGCTCCCAATCCCCCGGTTGGCGCGGTTATTGTCAATGCTGGAGTTGTTGTTGGCGAGGGGTTTCACCCTCAAGCAGGTGAACCACATGCTGAAATTTTTGCCTTGCGTCAGGCTGGGACTAAAGCCCGTGGCGCTGAAATCTATGTTACCCTGGAACCATGTTCTCATCATGGGAAAACTCCCCCTTGTGCCGATGCCCTGATCGCTGCAGGGATCAAATCTGTCTATGTCGGAACGACCGACCCAAACCCTTTGGTTGCTGGTCGTGGAATTGAAAAGCTGGAGCAGGCCGGAATTGAAGTCCAGATTGGTATTTTAGGACCAGAGTGCAAGCGGTTGATTGCTCCTTTCAGTCACCATATTTTGACCGGGAATCCATTTGCTATCTACAAGGCAGCACTCACTCTTGATGGGAATACTGCTACCTCTACAGGCGATTCACAGTGGGTTTCAGGAGAAGAGAGCCGTCTGGTGGTTCATCAGTTACGGAATCGAGTCGAAGCAATTATGGTTGGGATTAATACGGTATTAAGTGACGATCCGTTACTCAATACCCGCCTTCCAGAGGGAGATGGCCGCGACCCTTTGCGCGTAGTCGTGGACAGTCAATTGAGAATACCCGTTGATTGCCGGATGTTAAAACAGACCTCAACAGCAAAAACTCTGGTTGCAACAGTATCTACTGACCAGGATAAAATTTCTGACTTACAGACAGCCGGGGCTGAGGTGGTTATATTTCCTGCCATAGATGGGAGAGTTTCTCTTTCTGCCCTCTGGCAGGAACTGGGACAGCGCAATGTCCAGAGACTTCTTCTGGAAGGGGGGGCTGGATTAGCCGGAGCGGCTCTTTCTGCAGGGCTGATTGACCGTTTGATGCTGTTTGTTTCGCCGAAGATATTGGGGGGTTCTTCTCCCTTTGGTCTTTTCCCCGGGGTTGGCTGCACAGATATGGCTGAGGCAATTAAACTTGTGGATATGACTTACACACCTATTGGAGAAGATTTGCTGATTATAGGAGATTTCCCCCCATGTTTACCGGATTAATAGAGTCTGTTGGGAAGGTTCATAGCCTGAAACGGCAGGGAGATTCAGCACAATTACAGATTATCAGTGATCTGCTGAAGGCTGATCTGCAGCTTGGTGAGAGCATTGCAGTCAATGGTGCTTGTCTGACGGTGACGGCCTGGGATCAGAGTAACTTCAGTGTGGATATCTCACCGGAAACCATGAATTGTACCACGTTAGGACTATTACGACCTAACCAACCGGTTAATCTTGAGCGCGCCTTGTGTCTTGCAGACCGTCTGGGGGGACATCTGGTCAGTGGTCATATCGATTGTATCGCTACAGTCAGACGGCGCTACCAGGATCAGAATGCGGTCCGCTTTGAGTTTGCGGTTCCTCACGAGGTGATGCGCTATCTGGTGGAGAAGGGTTCTGTCGCGGTTGATGGAATCAGCTTGACCGTTAACCGTGTCGAACATGATATGTTTTCGGTTGCGGTTATTCCCCATTCTTTGGAGAAAACCACCCTGAATTTTTGCCGTGAAGGTTCGCAGGTAAATATAGAAACCGATTTGCTGGGGCGTTACGTTGAGCGGTTGTTGCAGGGTGGAGAGACTTCCCATAATGAGTCAACGCTCAACATTGACTTTCTTGCCAAAAATGGTTTTCTATGAGATAACTCGCCTTTGTTAATTAATATAGAGGATTGAATGTATGCCAATTTCAAAAATTGAAGCTGCTCTTGATGATATTCGTCATGGTAGAATGGTTATTCTTGTTGATGATGAGGATCGGGAAAATGAGGGAGATCTTGTTGCTGCAGCTGAGTTGGTGACGCCGGAAATTATTAATTTTATGGCGACACAGGGACGGGGGTTGATCTGTCTTTCTCTGACTGAAGCCCGTGCTGATGAGCTGGATCTGCCCTTGATGGTTACTGATAACAGTTCTTCATTTGGTACGGCTTTTACCGTTTCAATCGAAGCGCGTAAAGGGGTAACGACTGGGATTTCTGTTGCGGATCGTGCTCATACGATCCAGGTTGCGGTTGCTGATGAGACAACGGCGCGAGATTTAGCACGGCCGGGCCATGTGTTCCCATTACGAGCGCAAAAGGGTGGGGTGATGGTTCGAACCGGTCAGACTGAAGGCTCAGTTGATCTTGCTCGACTTGCCGGGCTTAAGCCTGCCGGGGTTATCTGTGAAATCATGAATGCTGATGGTACAATGGCGCGCCGGCCGCAGTTAGAAATATTTGCTGCAGAGCATAACCTGAAAATCATTTCTGTTGCGGATCTGGTTGCTTACCGGATGCGTAAGGAATTATTGGTTCGTCGTGCAGCAGAAACTACCATTCCAACTCCATTTGGCGGGACTTTCAGAGCGATTGTTTATGAAAATGATGTTGATCATGCGCAGCATATGGCATTAATTAAAGGTGAAATAAAATCAGATGAGCCGGTTCTGGTACGGGTTCATTCAGAGTGTTTGACCGGTGATGTTTTCGGATCACAGCGCTGTGATTGCGGGGAACAGTTACATGCTGCAATGGCTCAAATCGAGAAGGAGGGGTCGGGAGTTATTCTCTATATGCGTCAGGAGGGTCGTGGTATTGGCCTGGTGAATAAAATCAAAGCCTATGCTTTACAGGATCAGGGACAGGATACGGTTGAGGCGAATCACTCACTTGGCTTCAAGGATGATCTGCGAGATTATGGGATTGGAGCACAAATTCTATCAGATCTCGGCGTGCGTAAGCTGCGTTTGATGACGAATAATCCGAAAAAAATTGTCGGGCTTGAGGGATATGGTTTGGAAATTGTTGAACGGGTCCCTATTGAGGTGCCTGCTCGTCAGGATAATCTGAAGTATTTGAAAACTAAACGGGAAAAAATGGGACATCTGCTGGAAAATCTCTAGCTGAATTGTGGGAGGTCATTATGTCAAAAATTATCGAAGGAACACTGGAAGCTAAAGATTTTCGTTTTGGTATCATTGTGAGCCGTTTTAACAGTTTTATTTCCGATCGACTACTTGAAGGTGCGCTGGATACTCTGACACGTCATGGGGCAACCAGTGAGCAAATAACAGTGGTTAAAGCCCCGGGTGCGTTTGAGTTGCCATTAGTTGCGAGCAAGATGGCCCATTCAGATAAATATGATGCTTTGATCTGTCTGGGGGCAGTGATTCGTGGTGGTACTCCTCATTTTGAGTATGTCAGTTCAGAAATGACGAAAGGGATCGCCTCGGTTTCGCTGCAATCAGGTTTGCCAATCGCTTTTGGTGTTTTGACCACCGATTCCGTTGAACAGGCCATAGAACGGGCAGGAACGAAAGCAGGAAATAAAGGTGTCGAGGCAGCGATGAGTGCCATTGAAATGGTGAATTTGTTGGGGGCTGTTTAGTCAATGTCAAATAACCGCCGCGTCGGGCGTGAATATGCACTGAAGATGTTGTTTGCTCTGCACCTCAGTAAAGATCAGGAAGCATCCGGGGCACTGATTGCGACTTTTTTGGATAATTTTCGGTTTGCTGATGATGTGTTGGGGGAACCTTTGTCGACGGTTGATCTTCCATTGGCGACGTCCTCTCGTTTATTTGCTGAATCAATTGTTAACGGAGTCGTTAAATATCGGTCGGTGATTGATGAAAAAATTTCAGAGATTGCAAAAAACTGGTCACTGGAACGGATGACCCCTGTCGATCTCTCAATATTACGGATTGGTGTGTATGAGCTTCTATACTGTCCGGAAATTCCGGATCCGGTGGTGATTGATGAAGCGATAGAAATTGCCAAGCGCTACGGTACGAAAGACTCTCCCTCTTTTATTAATGGACTTCTTGATAAAATTTCTAAAACCCCCACCAATACTGTCGTTTAATCTATCTTTTATGAATTGGAATTGCTATGCGTGCAATTAAATTTGGTTTGCTTGGATTCGGGACTATCGGTACCGGAGTTGTCCGGAACTTTCAACAAAACGGCGCAATCATTGAGAAGCGACTTGGTCATAAGTTGGAATTAGTCAAAATTGCCGATCTCGATATCGAAACTGATCGTGGGGTCAAACTGAAGTCGGGGGTTTTGAGTGCTGCAGTGGAAGATGTTGTCAGTAATCCCGAGATTGATATTGTCATTGAGTTAATTGGTGGCTATGAACCGGCAAAAAGTTTCATTCTTCAGGCGATTGCAAATGGTAAGCATATTGTCACTGCTAATAAGGCGCTGATGGCGGTTCATGGTCAGGAGATTATTGCCGCCGCTGACAAGCAGGGCGTTTCAGTTCTTTTTGAAGCCGCAGTCGGTGGTGGCATCCCAATCATTTCAGCAATTAAAGAAAACCTCTGCAGCAACGAATTCAGTTCGGTTCTTGGTATCCTCAATGGAACCTGTAATTTTATCTTAACCAAGATGACCGAGGAGGGGAGTGATTTTGCCCCGGTGCTGCAGGAGGCACAGACGCTTGGTTATGCTGAAACGGATCCAACTTTTGATATTGAGGGGATTGACACTGCGCATAAAATTGCGCTGTTATCAGCACTCTGTTTTGGGACCACAGTCGATTTTGAACAGATCTACACTGAAGGAATCAGTAAGATTGCTGCAATAGACATCCAATTTGCAGAACAGATGGGCTACAAAATAAAATTACTGGCTATTGGCAAAAACCTTGGCAATGAAATTGAGGTCAGGGTTCATCCAACCATGTTACCGGGAACGTATCAACTTGCTGAAGTCAACGGGGTTTTCAATGCGGTTCGTTTAAATGGTAATTTTGTCGGTCCTACATTGCTCTATGGAAGTGGTGCCGGAATGGATGCAACGGCCAGCGCGGTAATGGGCGATGTGATGGCAATCAGCAGAGACGTCCTTTCCGGAGCCCGCTCCCGGATTCCAATTATGGGCTACGCTGCAGCCCAGATCAAATCTCTACCAATTAAGGCAATGAGTGATATTATCAGCCATTACTACCTCCGCTTTACCACAATAGATCAGCCCGGGGTATTGGCAAAGATAGCGGGATGTCTAGGGCGACACGATATCAGTATCCAATCGATGCTTCAGCCAGAATGCCCTACCACCGATTCTGTCCCGATTGTTCTGATGACTCATGCTGCAAAAGAGGCTGATGTTTCTACGGCGTTGGCAGAAATTGAATCGCTGGGTATTATTTCTCAGCCAACCTGTCTGATTCGGGTTGAGCACGATTTAGATTAAGGTTCCTGGTTTTTACTATCTTTTGACATAGCTGCTGGTCAATTCGTAGAAATTTCCGGTTCGACAATGTAACGTTTAATTTTCCGGGTGGTTGTTTTTGGAAATTCATCCTCTCTGAGCGTGAATTTTTTAACCCGCTTATAATCAGCCAAATCTTTACCACAGATCAGAACTTCCTTACGAATCAGCACCTCGATCTCTGCCGCTGACATCGGTTTATCATCCTGATCCTTATTGAGGGCAAAGAGTGCTTCCTCATCGGGAAAAATAACTGCATAGACTTCCTCTGCTGTTGCACCTACTCTATGTCCGTAGACCATCACTTCTGCGATATAAGGGCTTTTCAGAAGTTGGTTTTCTATCTCTTCGGGATAAACATTTTTACCATTTGGGGTTACGATCAAGTTCTTAACCCGGCCACAAATGGAGAGCATATTGTCGTTATCAATGTGACCCAGGTCTCCAGTCCGATACCAACCGTCACTGAGTACATCCTCTGTCGCTTTTTCGTTGTTATAATACCCGAGCATAACGTTTGGTCCTTTGACTTTGATTTCCCCCTCACCGTCGCTATTTGGGTTGTCAATCAGAACTTCGATTCCATCTAAAACCTCCCCCGTTGTTCCAGGTTTGCTCTTAAAGGGGCTTTCTGCGGAGATAATGGGAGATGTTTCGGTGATCCCATAACCCTGCAGTAAATTTAGCCCAAGGTTGTGAAAGCCCTCAGCGATAGCAGGGTCAAGGGCGGCACCACCGCTGACAAAAGTGGTTCTCTCACCCAGGGATTGTTTTACTTTTTTAGCAACGATATTGCGGGTTAATGGATATCTATAAAGAACTCTGGATAGATTTTTAGAATTGATATTTTTCATGATTCGGTCCAGAAGCAGTCGGTAAACGGCAGGAACTCCAATCAAAAAGGTTGGCTTGATCTCGTTTAGATTGTTGCCAAGCTTTTTAATTGATTCGGCAAAACTGACTCGTCCGCCAAGGGAGAGGGGTAACAAAACTCCACAGACTTGTTCAAAAACATGGTTGATTGGTAAGAAGGAGAGTGTTTGTATCGAACTGTCTAGCTGAAAACGTTGATTGGCAGCTTCTATATTACTCACAATATTACGGTGGCTGAGCATTGCCCCCTTCGACCGGCCCGTTGTGCCGGACGTGTATAGAATGACCGCTCTATCTTCTGGTTGATTGTCTGTCGGGGGGAGGGGGGAAGAATTGAAAATATCTTTATAGTAGAAAAGGCGATTCTCTTTCAGTAAGCGATTTCGGGACATGGCTGATTCAGAGAGAAAATTAACATTTTTCTTTTTCTTTCCGGTTTTTTCCTCATGCTGGATAAGACCAGAATAAGCCTGTACGGCTGCTTCCTCAATTGGCTTACAACGTTCTACTGGAATAGCAAGATCTTTGATTAAATTTTTCCACAGTATAGTGAGACTCTCCATTGCCTCAGCCGTGTCTCCCTGGTTGTTGAGATCAGCAAGGGGCGTATCTAACAAAATAATTTTTTTCAATTGAGGAAGATCATCAATGACGTCAAGGAGGGTATCAAACTGTTGTTGTCCAACAAAGATAGCATCAGTATTGGAATCATTCAGAATATGCCGGAGTTCGGTTGCTTTTAGTTCTTTATCGACCGGGATAGCAATACCGCCAGCTCTTAATATTGCTAAATATGAGACAACCCAGCGGGGAGAGGAGACTCCCAGTAGTGCAATATGGGACTTTTTCTTGATTTCCAGTTGATTTATACCTGCAGCTAACTTTTCAACCGTGTCCCAGAGTTTATGATAGGTCAGAGGGGTCCACTGTCCCTGGTGTTTATATTGTAGCGCAACTTTATCCGCATGTTGTAGGCAGCTGGCCTGAATTAACTGGTCAATTGTTTGCACTTTGTCGCTCC
>Ga0256827_10001104_pt1 | contig 17035 bp, 11 predicted proteins | sample CV84metaG_FD_185977 | JGI IMG/M metagenome (GOLD analysis project Ga0256827, IMG submission 185977) | Hydrothermal vent microbial communities from East Pacific Rise, Pacific Ocean - CV84 | ecosystem: Environmental > Aquatic > Marine > Hydrothermal vents | place: Pacific Ocean: East Pacific Rise... | reverse complement strand
TCTCAGAAATTAACACAAATTTAACTCTACTCCTCTATAATAAGCTTATTATTTTCATAAGAGGAGTTTATCAATGGGAAAAACAATCTATCTATCTTTTGCGTGTATCGTCACGCTTCAAGCATCCGAACAACTAGCAGACATCAATATCACCGAACAAGCACCAGTCAATACAAAAGTGGTCAAAAATGTAAGTGGCGAAGAGGTCAAATCAGCAGACTTAGCAGATGCTCTTAGTAGAAAAGTCCCCTCTATCTCCCTCATTAGAAGAAGTGGTATAGCCAATGATATTACACTCAGAGGACAAAAAAGAGACAATATCAATGTCACTATAGATGGAGCAAAGATCTGTGGAGCGTGTGTCAATAGAATGGATCCACCTACTTCACACATAGTAACTCATGCAATTGATGATATAGAGATAAAAGAGGGACCTTTTGATGTAGAGGAGTTTGGGACACTAAGTGGTTCAGTCAAAGTCACAACACTCAAACCTAGTAAAGAGATAGGTGGAGAGGTGAGTCTAAATGGTGGTAGCTTTGGGTACAAAAAAGCCTCTGGAACTATTAGTGGTGGAGGCGATAAGGTTAGATTTTTATTCTCAGCATCCACAGAACAAGGAGAGCAGTATGAGGATGGCAATGGAGATAATTTCTCAGAGCAGTTAGCCAACTACACAGAGGGTAATCCCGATACAGCCAAGTTCAACTATGCACCCAAACATAGAGATATGGATGCCTTTGAGAAGACCATGTATATGGGAAAAGTATTTGTAGATATAACTGATGATCAAGAGTTAAAATTGAGCTATACAGCTAACCGAAGTGATGATATACTCTACCCTTCGAGTAAGATGGATGCTGAGTATGATGATAGTGATATGATCAACTTGGAGTACTCTTTAGATAACCTCTCAGATTTTTCTAAAAAGTTGGAGATTCAGCTATATAACTCACAAGTAGAACACCCTATGAGTACCAAATATAGAGCAGTAGCACAAGGTAGCGGAAAATATATGACCCACTATCTCACTACTGATATGAAAGGAGCTAAACTCAAAAACTCTGCTGATGCTTTTGGTGGGGAGATAACCTATGGAGTCGATACAAGCAAAAGAAACTGGGACGGGAAGTATACTGTCACTACTATTGATGGATCAAAGCCTAAGATGACCATAGGAAAAAGTATAGATGATGTAGATACAGACAATGTAGGTATCTTCTTTAAAGGCAAAAAGAGCTTTGGAGCTGTTGAGTTAGAGGCAGGATTGAGATATGATGACACCACTATAGATACCTCGTCAGCTACAGAAAAAGATAAAGATTACAAATCGACAAGTGCTAGTCTTTTTGCTTCGTATAGAGCAACCAAAGATACAAAACTCTTTGCAGGGGTAGGAAAGTCAAACAGAGTCCCTGATGCTAGAGAGCTATATAACACAAAATACAATACTACAGAGAAGCCTACAAAAAAGATACTCAATGGTAATCCATCACTAAACCAAACTACAAACTATGAGATAGATGCTGGTGTAGAGCAGTATTTTCCAAATGGTCAGATCAAATTCAAGACATTTTATAGCAAACTCAAAGACTATATCTACTACAACGGTAGCCTCAGAAAGAACAACTTTGAAAATATAGACGCAAATATCTATGGAGCAGAGCTTAGTGGTACTTATCTAGCTACCGATGATCTCTATCTTGACGCTGGACTATCATATAAAAAGGGTGAAAAAGATACTCTCACCACAGGACAAACTGATAAAGACTTAGCTGACATAAGCCCAATGAAGCTCAACGCCTCTGTAACATATGACTATGATGATGCAGGAAATGTACAACTCTCTTTTGTAGCTGTAGATGACTGGACAGATATAGATAGTGAAAATGGAGAGCAGGAGTTGGCAGGTTACGGAGTAATAAACTTCAAAACAAGTAGAGAGTTTGACAATGGATTGATAGTTCTATTTGGGGTGGATAATGTGCTAGACAAGAGCTATACTACGACCAATACATATAAAGATTTGATTTTGATGACAGACAATAGTGATACTATGTTGATAAATGAACCTGGGAGATATTTTTATCTAAATGGGACTTATAGATTTTAAGAGTAACCCACTATTTAATATAGTGGGTCAAAGAGGAGAGGTTATTTAACCATAGCCTCTAGCTCGTCTTTAGTAACTTTACTAAAGTTAAGATACTTGTAGATCTCATCAGTCATCTCTGGCTGAATCTTATTTTGTACTATTTCAAGATACTCCTCAGCAGTTGGTAATGCACCCTTAAGAGCAACAACAGCTGCCAATTCAGCAGAACCAAGATAAACTTGTGAACCTTTACCAAGTCTGTTATCGAAGTTTCTTGTACTTGTTGAGAACACGAAAGCGTTCTGTGCAACAGATGCTTGGTTACCCATACATAGTGAACAACCTGGAATCTCAGTTCTAGCTCCTGCCATACCAAATATAGAGTAGTAACCCTCTTCTTGAAGAGTCTTCTCATCCATTTTTGTTGGAGGACAGATCCAAAGTTTGTTTGCAACAGCACCCTCACCTCTTAGAATCTCACCAGCAGCTCTAAATAGACCGATGTTTGTCATACATGAACCAACAAATACCTCATCAATCTCTGTTCTAAGACCTGCTTCTCTGATCTCTGTAAGAGTCTTAACATCATCTGGATCATTTGGACAAGCAAGGATTGGCTCTTTGATCTGATCCATATCAATTTCGATAATAGCTTTGTACTCAGCATCAGCATCAGCTTCCATAAGCTCTGGATTTGCGATCCACTCTTTCATCTTGTCAGCTCTTCTCTGTAGAGTTACTGCATCTTCGTAACCTTGGTTAATAAGCTCTTCGATAAGAACGATATTTGACTCTAGGTACTCAATGATTGGCTCTTTGTTTAGTTTAACAGTACAAGCAGCAGCAGATCTCTCAGCAGATGCATCACTTAACTCAAATGCTTGTTCACATTTGAGGTCTTCTAAACCTTCGATTTCGAGAACTCTTCCTGAGAAGATGTTTTTCTTACCAGCTTTTGCAACAGTCAAAAGACCATCTTTGATAGCTTGGTGAGGAATAGCATTTACCATATCTCTTAGAGTAATTCCAGGCTGTATTGAACCTTTGAATCGTACAAGAACAGACTCAGGCATAGTAAGAGGCATACTACCTGTAACACCTGCAAACGCAACAAGACCAGAACCTGCTGGGAATGAGATACCAATTGGGAATCTAGTATGGCTATCTCCACCTGTACCAACTGTATCTGGAAGACAAAGTCTATTTAACCATGAGTGGATTACACCATCACCTGGTCTCAATACAAAACCTTTTCTCTCTGTCCAGAATTTAGGAAGAGTATGCTGTAGAATAATATCAGCTGGTTTTGGATATGCTGCTGTATGACAGAATGTTTGAAGTACCATATCTGCACCAAAGTTCAATGCAGCAAGTTCTTTGACTTCATCTCTAGTCATTGCCCCTGTAGTATCCTGAGAACCGACAGTAGCACACACAGGTTCACAATATACACCTGGTTTAACTCCTGCCATACCCGAAGCTTTACCGATCATTTTTTGAGCAAGAGTAAATCCTTTACCATTATCTTCTGGCATATCAGGAGTCATAAAGATACTTCCTGCATCCATACCAAGAGCTTCTCTAGCTTTTACAGTAAGACCTTTACCGATAATTAGTGGGATTCTTCCCCCTGCTCTCATCTCATCAGGAAGAGTATTTGGCTCAATCTTGAACTCAGATACAACTTCGCCATCTCTCTCAATAACACCATCATAAGGCTTAACTACAATAACATCACCAGTTTCTAATTTACCTACAGGTGCTTGAATTGGGATACATCCACTATCTTCTGCTGTATTGAAAAAAATTGGAGCAATAATATCACCAATAACTACACCACCTGTTCTTTTACCTGGAATACCTGGAATATCTACACCTATATGCCACTGAACAGAGTTAATACCTGATTTTCTTGATGAACCAGTACCTACAACATCACCAACATATGCTAATGGATGACCTTTTGATTTAAGCTCAACCATTGTCTCTAGTGGATTTGGCATTCTTGACTGCAAGAAAGAGTTAGCATGTAGAGGAATATCTGCTCTAGTAAACGCCTCTGATGCAGGAGATAAATCATCTGTATTTGTCTCACCTGGGATTTTATATACTGTTAGTGTAATCTCTTTTTCCATCTCTGGCTTGTTGTAGAACCACTCAGCATTTGCCCAAGACTCAACTACCTCTTTTGCTTTTGCATTTCCTGCATCCATCATAGATTTTACATCATTGAACGCATCATACATAAGGATAGTATTTTTTAGCTCATTAGTAGCTACATCTGCTACCTCATCATCATTTAGAGCCTCTACTAGTGGCTTAACATTAAATCCACCAAGCATAGCTCCTAGAATTTTACAAGCTTCTCTCTTGTCAATAGTTTCACAAGAGGCTTTTCCTTCTAAAATATCATTTAGAAATGCTGCTTTAACATAAGCAGCATCATCAACACCTGCTGGTACTTGCTCTGTAAAAAGCTCCATCGCATAGTCAGCTTCTGCTATTGGATTAGCTTTTAACAATTCTACTAATTCAGCTACCTGATCAGCAGTAAGGGCAAGTGGTGGAACGCCTAATGCAGCTCTGTCAGCTGTATGTGCTTTATAGTTTGATAGTAATGACATCAATGTCTCCTATTTAAGTTAAAATTTTTATGTCATATTCTATACTATAGGTGGTTATATTGTTACTTTAAATAACACTATTTTACTCTTAATTATTTTTTTGTATCAATCGGTTACAGAGATCTCTAAGGAAGTAGAAGCTTCTCAATAATCTCATAAAGAGTCAACTCAGCATCATGTAGAGTCTGACCAAAAAACATCACACCCTCCTCATGACCAGCCATTACAAACTTAGGATTAAGAAGAGGATTGACAGAGGCATATAACCTCTCTACCTCCTCTATCATCTCTAGTGAGCCATACTCCACATCTTCTGTCTCCAAATAACCATTGAGCAACATAAAATTCCACAACACCTTAGAGTGAATATGTATCACAGCCCCAATCTCCTCACTGAGATTATAGATAGTTCCATGAGTCAATGCTTCACTACTTGGCTTGATACTTCCTGTTGATTTAAGATAAAACTGTTTGTCATCATACGCCTCTACCAACGCATAGTGACTTGCGTTGAGTTGAGCAAGATGTCCTGTCTGTGTTCCTGTGATCACAAACCTCTCTTTGTCAAGTCTATTACTAATATTACCATAGCCAATCCCATCCTCTGTCACGCCAATAAGCCCCAAAGTAAACAGTCTCTCTCTGAGTAACTCTATCTTGGTAAATTTAGACTCATTTAGAGGCAACGAAGGTTTAAAATCAAAATTATACTTAATAACACCATCTATCATATCAGATCCTTAAACATTTTAGAAATACTTTCTGTATTGGCTTTACAGTCGCCTCTCTCAGTGATCAACCCTGTAATTAATCTTGCAGGGGTTACATCAAACCCATAGTTGAGTGCAGGAGAGTCATCAGGAATAATCTGAATCTCTCTCATATCTCCCATCCTATCTACTCCTCGTATAAACTTAACCTCAGCTTCACTCCGTATCTCGATAGGAATCTCAGAGACTCCATCTACAATAGAGAAATCAAAAGTAGAAGCAGGAAGAGCTATATAAAAAGGTATATCATTGTCTTTTGCAGAGAGAGCTTTTAGATAAGTACCTATCTTGTTGGCACTATCTCCATTTTTGGCTACTCTATCAGCCCCTGTGATCACCATATCGACCATGCCTTGTTGCATGAGATGCCCACCTGTGTTGTCGGCTATGATGGTATGCTCTATACCTGCCTGAGAGAGTTCCCACGCAGTTAGATTTGCCCCTTGGTTTCTAGGGCGTGTCTCATCAACCCATACATGTATTTTGATGTCTCTCTTTTGAGCTTCGTATATAGGTGCTAGTGCTGTTCCACTATCCACAATCGCCAACCACCCTGCATTACAGTGTGTAAGGACATTAAAACTATCTAACCCTCGACTCAACATTATCTCTTCGATAATATCAGCCCCATACTCTGCGATCTTTTGACTTCTGAGACAATCTTCATCTGCGATTTTGATCGCCTCTTGTTTTAAAACTTCCGTCAGCTCATCCGATTCAAGTTTACTTTTTTTATCTATAAGATCCAACATCCTATCGACTGCCCACATAAGATTGACAGCCGTAGGTCTTGACTCTCGAATATCTTCTGCTAATTTTTTGATCTTATCTCTATCTCCACCACTCTGCCTCGATGCTAGATAGACACCAAAAGCAGCCACATTGCCAATCACTCCCGCCCCTCGAACGGTCATATTGGAGATAGCATCAATACTCTCTTCGGCAGAAGAGATAGTTATACTCTTCTCCTCAAAGGGCAGAATCCTCTGATCCAAAACGACTAAATTACCCTTCGTATCTAACCAAAATGCTTTATATTTTCCCTGCATATCTGTTATCCTATATTATTTTTTATTTTATAATATGATACTTTACACTTTATGAGCTGAAAAAATGATTATTTTGGTAACCTTTGGATCAATATATCGACACTATCTATCGATTCATAATTCAAAATCAGGTCTCGACCCACTTTTAGAGCCATCAGTTCTGCCTCTTTTCGCTTCTGCTTCTCCTCTATCCCTCGAATATCCTCAACACCTGCGATACCAAATACCCGTCTAGCTATCTTACACCCTGCAAAGCCAACGCTCTGCCTAAAGATATTTCTCATAAACTCAGATTTGAACTCATCTAGCTCTTTTTGACCGATAAAACCCTCTTTGAGTAGTGCAGAGTTGGGATGTTGTGACCATAGCTCCAAAAATTTTGACTCAAATTTGCTATAGATAGCTCTGATCGTATCCAAAATCCACTGCTGATAGACCTCATCTTGGCTTCTATCAAAGTGAGAGATATAGCTATTGATCATATTTGCAATCAAAGCCCCTATATCAAATCCAAAAGCCCCAACAAATGCAAACTCAGGATCTATCACATAGCTCTCTTGGACATTTAGCATGATAGATCCTGTATGTAGATCACCATGAAGCAGAGCATCACTTTGGGTCATAAAGATATATTTGAGTTTCAAAACATTTTTTTTAAACTCACTCTCACCAAAAAAAGCTCTTGCCTCTTCCAATAGATCAGGATTGACCTCATTGGTCTCATCCTCCATAAATGCTAGAGTAAATACAAAATCCTCTGTTAGCTTACAGAGTTCTACATTGGAGTTAAACCTATCTACCAAAGCTCGTTTATCTGCACTATTAAGATATAGCGAAGATGAATAGAATAGAGTCTGAGCCAAAAAGGTAGAGATCTGTTCAGCAAAGTGAGGATAGTAGGTTCTGTCGATAAGACCTTTTCGCATAATGATATGTCTCGATAGATTCTGCATCACAACCAGACTCATAGCCTCATCGGCATAGTAGATTTTTGGGACGAGATTGGGGACAAGTTCGGTATAAAATTGCAAAGCTCGAATCTCATAGTTCATTCGCTCACGAGAGAGAGGAAAACCCTCCCCTGCGATTCGTAGATAGGGGACAGCCTGTTTGACGATCAAGCTTTTATGGTTGGAGGTATTGGTGACAATATAGACAAAGTTTAGATTTCCATCTCCTATCTCACTGATCTCTATCTCTCCATCACCCAAGTAGCTACTGATCTCCTCTATAGTGAAGAGATACTCTTTTAGTATATCTATAGTTAATATTTTATATGACACTATTTTTTCCTTATAGTAGTATATCCCTCTGCCCTTTGTTATTGGGAGAGGACAAGACCCCCATCTCTTGGAGTTGTTCGATGATATTAGCAGAACGGTTATATCCAATCTGTAGTTTTCTCTGAAGGTAGGAGATAGAGGTCTTTTGATCTGAGATAATGATCTCTTTTGCCTGTTCATAGAGATCATCTAACTCTCCAACAACACCTTTTCCTACTGAACCACCAGCCTCTTCTGCGACTAAATAGCTCTCATCATACTCGGGGGCTCTCTGCTCTTTGAGAAACTCCACAATATCCTCTATCTCCTCTTCTGTATTCCACGGAGCATGAATCCGTACCAATCCATTACTAGCAGGAGGAGTAAAGAGGGCATCTCCACGCCCTAGCAGACTATCAGCACCCAACGCATCCAAGATAACTTTGGAGTCTATCCTCTGCCCTACTCGATAACTCAGTCGTGAAGGGAGATTGGCTTTGATAATCCCTGTCACAACATCCACACTAGGTCTCTGTGTAGCTACAATCAGGTGTATCCCACTTGCTCGTGCCATCTGTGCTAGTCGTGCAATAGAGTACTCCACATCTTTACCACCTGTCATCATCAGGTCTGCCAACTCATCGATAATCACAACAATAAAAGGTAGTGTCTCTCCACCTTTTTTCTTAATCTTTTCATTATAATTATCGATATTTTTTGTTCGACTCTCTGCCATCATCTTATATCGTCTCTCCATCTCTGCGACCATATTAGACAATGCGGCTATCGCTTTGGTAGCATCGGTGATCACAGGGGTGATGAGATGAGGAATATCATTATATATAGAGAATTCTAACATTTTTGGATCAATCAGCATCAGCTTTAGACTATCAGGATCATTTCTATATAATAGGGAAAGGATCATCGCATTGATCCCTACTGACTTACCAGAACCTGTTGTCCCTGCAATAAGCAGGTGAGGTAGCTTTTTGAGATCGGTCACAAATGGATTACCTACAATATCTTTTCCCATTGCAATAGTTAGAGGAGACTTAGAGTGAGTAAAGATCTCATCTTCCAAAATATCCCGTAGATAGATAGTATCAAAGCTCTCGTTTGGTATCTCTATCCCCACTACATCTCGTCCAGGAATAGGTGCTTGGATACGGATAGTCTCAGCTCGAAGAGCCATAGCAAGATCATCTTGGAGATTTAAAATCTTTGAGATTTTGATATTGGCAGCAGGTTTAAACTCAAAGGTAGTAACAAGTGGGCCAGAGTATGTTCTCTTGACATCCCCTGTGATCTTGAACTGGGATAACTTACTTAGTAGCTCACCTATCTTTCTATCGATCTCATCCTCATTGATTTTTTTCTCTTTTGGTGGTGCTTTTTCCAAAAAATCCAAATGTGGTAGTATAAAATCCTCGGGTTCAGCCATAGTACCTCTCTCAATCTGATCAAGAAGTTCTCGATTCTCCTCTAGCTCTTCTACTACGGTTACGGTTGACTCTTTTGGTTTTTTTCTCTTTCTTGGTTTTGGAGTTGAGACTATTTTTTCAATATCTTCAACAGCTCTCTCTTCCATAATATCATCTTGTTGGGTAATAGGAATTTTTTTGACTGCTCTCTTTTTATGTGATATTTTTCTTGGTTTTTTAGTAGTTACAGCAGTACTTCGTTCTCGTTCTCTTCGTCGAGGTCTTCGCTCAGCAGAGACAATAGTAGTCATCACCTCTGTACTCTGTTTATCAAAAAATGGATTTTCAAATCTCGAAAAAAACTTTTTGATATACTCTGTAATATAATTTTTTGTTCCTCTAAATCCTCTTACAATCATAGAAAAATCAGGTATCTCATCCAACAATAGAACTAGCGAAACCATAAAAGATAGAAGCCAAAGTAACCACAATCCAGCCTTACCTATAAAGGGTAAGAGAAAAAGCTTTAGTGTTGTCCCCACACTTCCACTCTGATGAAACTCAAGAATCAAAGATTGTAAAATAATAAAAGAGATAAAAAATATCATCCATCCTACATAAAAGTCAGCCTGTTTAAGTAGGGATCGGTTATGGTAGAGTCTATATAGAGGATAGAGTATCATAATTAGGTCGATGTAAGCAAGATAACCAAAGAGTCCTAAGTTTGCCTCTCCATAGACTCTACCGATGTTCCCTACCATATCCGTAGAGTGAAAGATAGTCGAAAAAGCACCATAAATAAACAGTATAAAGGCTATAATAATATAAATATGCACTAAAACTCCTGCAAATAAAAGAATAATTTTACAAAATTATAACAAAGTTTTGACACAGAGAAGATTTTTTTCCCTTCAAAATCCCTATTTTAGGCTGTTTTAGACGTTTTTTTAAAGAAATACTTGTTTTTTTAAAAAAATAATTGTAGAATTTACAGTATATATATTCAAAAGGAACTATTAATGAAAAAAGCTGAGTTTATTGACGCGGTAGCAGAAAAAGCAGGTTTATCTAAAAAGGATGCAGGAGAAGCATTGAATGCGATATTGGAGACAATTACAGATGCACTTAAAAGTGGTAAAACTGTAAGTTTTATAGGTTTTGGTTCATTTTCTACAGTAAGAAGAGCAGCTAGAGAAGCTAGAGTACCTTTGACAGGAAAAACAGTTACTATTCCAGCAAGAAACGCAGTTAAATTTAAAGTTGGTAAATCTTTAAAAGACGCTGTAGCATAATTTAACACTGTTTTAAGTTTCATTACTGTATGATTGCATTCCAATTTAAATTGGATGTGCCACAGTGATGGAACTGGTAGACTTGGTAGACTCAAAATCTTCTGCCTTAGGGCGTGTCGGTTCGAATCCGACCTGTGGTACCACTTATTTTTTTATTTAATCAATCAATTTTTTTTATTATCTGTTTTTATCTTTTAAATCTCTTGTTCAATGAAATTGAACCTACATATTTACAATATTATATATACAAAAGAGTAAAAGATGAAACTAATCCTAGCCATCACAGGAGCAAGTGGTACAAACCTTGCCAAAAAGTTTATAGAGTACCTCCCAAAAGATATAGAACTACATGTGATCACAACCAAACATGCCAAGATAGTGGAGATGTTGGAGGATCGGAAGATCACGATACATAGCAATGATGAGATAGGGGCTTCTATCGCATCTGGCTCTTTTCAAGTAGATGCAACGGCTATTATCCCCTGTAGTATGAATACCTTAGCCAAGATCTCCTGTGGGATCGCAGACAATCTTGTCACACGCGTCGCCTCTGTAGCACTCAAAGAGCAAAAAAAGCTACTTCTTGCACCACGAGAGATGCCTTTTTCGGCTATACCATTGGAAAATATGCTCAAACTCTCACGACTAAATGTTATAATTGCACCACCTATTATGGGTTACTACTCTGAAGCTAGTAGCATTGAGGAGATGGAGCGATTTATTATAGGGAAGTGGTACGACATACTGGGTATAGATAATGATCTATACAGAAGATGGAACTAAAACAGAAAAAGGAAGTTTTATTATGAGACGGGCTATCTATCCTGGAACTTTTGACCCTATTACCAATGGACATGTGGATATTATCCAACGAGGAGCGACTATGTTTGATGAGATCATTGTCGCAATAGCTGATAACCAAGCCAAAAAACCGATGTTTAGTATAGATGAGAGGATCGCTATGGTAGAAAAATCGACAAGGTGCTTCTCCAATATCAAAGTGATTGGGTTCAACTCACTACTGGTTGACCTCTCTGATGAGCTTGATGCCAATATTGTGATCAGAGGGATTAGAGCTGTGAGCGACTTTGAGTATGAGTTTCAGATGGGATATGCCAATAGCTCACTCAAAAAAGAGCTGGAGACTATCTTTTTGATGCCTAGCTTGGAGTATGCATTTATCAGCTCCTCTATCGTCAGATCTCTGCTACCTTTTGATGGCAAGATAGAACATCTAGTACCTCACTGTATACTCAGCGATATATATTCAAGGAGAGATAGTTAGTGTATATCATATTTGAAGGGATAGATACCTGTGGAAAAACCACACAAATAGAGCTACTTGCTCAAAAATACAAAGAGGCGATAATCACTAGAGAACCAGGTGGGACTACTTTTGGTAAAAAAGCACGAGAGATTCTACTAGAAGACTCTCTTGACTCCAAGAGAGCCGAACTACTTCTATTTTTGGCAGATAGAGCCGAACACTACACCCAAGTGATCAAACCCAATAGAGATAAGATAATCCTCTCTGATAGAGGTTTTCTATCTGGGATAGGGTATGCATTGGCAAATGGTGATTTTGAGTTTGAGGAGCTTTTAAAGCTCAATAGATTTGTACTAGAGGATGATCTCCCTGACCTCATCATTCTATTTTTGACAGATATGGAGACTCTAGCAGAACGAACATCTCAAAAGACACTTGATGGGATAGAGCTTAGAGGGTTGGAGTACCTCATCTCTGTCCAAGAGCATATGAGGCAGAGCCTAGAGAGGCTTGATAGCCCCTATCTACTAATCGATGCGAGAGAGAGTGTTGAGGCTATCCATAATAAGATCATAAAGCGAATAAAATAGTGTTCGATTTCATCGAACACTATTTTACGGTATATAAGGCTCTGTTCGATAAAATCGAACCTATGGGTTTATGGTTTTCTAGGTGGTTTAACAACCCTCTTCGCCCACATATCCCCTTGGCTAAATACTCCCCAAGACCACTTTAGCCACTTAATAAGTGAAAAGGCTATCCATATAGACCATAGAAGCATCAGCACTCTGTAGTACCATATAGAGAGACTTATAACAGTTGGTTCAGGTATAGTAGAGGAGATGCGGTCACTATACCAATTCAAAAAGTTACCGTATGAGTGATTTCCTGTGATCATCATCTCAGGGTTACCAAGAAGTCCTACTGATACAGCACCGATAATAGTACTAATCGCTACAACAGTCAAGATCACAACAGCTATCTGAGTGAAATTTCGTCTCCATCCCTGAAGATCATCACCCTTGTACTCTCTAAATCTAAGTGCAAATATCCATATGATGATAGGCAACATAATCATCACCGAACTAGTACTTACCCCAACACCAAGCAGTAACCAATCTCTTGTTTTTAGAGGAGAGCCTTTGACTCTACCCAAGATGATTGCAAATAGTAATACAGCTAATAGCACTCCCCATAACAGCACAGCAGGGCCGAGTAGAGGTCCACCTGTCCAGAGTATCCACTGGTTGTTGGGTAGACTCAACTCTATCTTACTATTGCTACTCTCTTTTTGTAGATCAATAGTAGGAAATTGATATCTTTTGGCTACTCCTATCTCCTCTTGCCATGAGAGTTTCACCTTCTGATCTTTTGCCTCTAGTGGTATTGAGACCTTGTGGTTATTGAGCTTTAGATAGTGAGTCTTGCCATCGATCTGTGTAGGTTTTAGATTTTTTGCACTACCCAAGAGTATCGTATATTGACCTGCTTGTGAGCTTTTTAGTTTCAATAGAAGTGTAATATCCCGATAGTGACCAGATTGAGCTATCCGTAGTTGGCTTGATTCTATAGTGAGACTCTCACCTCTAACTGCTTTTGCTTTTTCAAACAGTAGCGTCAAACTCTCCTCTTGCCAAGGCTGAAAACGGGGCATTAACAGATCTCCACCACTCTCCTCTCCTATAGGATCAATCCCTTTATACTGCATATCCCATATAGAGGATATATCCATCTTCCATATCTCCAAAAGCTCATCTCTATTGGTAGCTTTTAGCTCCAACTTATCTGTAATAGGCAGAGAAGAACGCCACTTGTAGGCTCTATTTTTGCTACCTAGATGCAACATTACCCTACCCTCTTTGACCTCTATCTCTTTGTCTAGTATCGACTCATGAGGAAGAAGATCATAGATAAATCGATAGGGTTGATCTATCTGATTGAGTAGCTTCACCTCTGTATCTACATACCATCTCTGTCCAAAGTAGAAAGTTCGCTCCACCTCTACCATAGGCTCTATCTTGCTTTTTTCTCTCTCTTTTTTTACCTCTTGGGTGAGGTTATTGATCTCTATATAGCTCTTATGATCACTACTTATCTGCCAAGCATCACCCTCTACTCTCTCTCTAAGATTGTGTAGGGGCAACTTAGAAGAGAGTGTAATCTGATCACGCCCTCTTATACTTCCTCTCAGTTGAATCTGATGTATCCCTTTTGACAACATAATCCACAATCCACCACTTCTGTCTAGTCTAAGATTAGGCTCTGTAGTATTCCCCTCTAGCTTCACCTCTTGGGGCAACCATATGTTTCTATCACCCAAGAGGGGTACAGCAATATCTGCCCCTGCTGAGAGGCTCATATCTATCTGCATCATCTCACCTATGATACTCACCTCCATACTCTCCATAGAGGCACAGTTGGGCAGACAAGCAGGAGTGATTACTAGCTTCTCTTTTAGAGCCTTTAGCATCTGATCCGATGGCATATCGGCATCTACTCTACTAGGAGAGAGAAGAAGTAGAGTTGCCAAAAAGACTACCTTTATCCCATTGGTAGAGAAGATATTTTTTCGTATCTTTGGCATCATAGAGCGAGTAAACTCATGCAAAAATAGATAGAGCAAAAAGAGCATACCCAAGATATTGAGAAATTTGATAAACTTATTGAGCATAGGAGAGATCAGCCACAACTCAAGACGCTCATCACTACCTACACCACTCTGCCAATAAAACTCATAGCTCTGCCATCTCCATTTTGGTTTACCTATTCCTGTCTGAACCACTGCATTGGGGTCTATTCGATTTTGCATTATCTGTGTGTACTCCTTTTTTACAGCTTTCTTTTTGATATATGGAGTAGGAGCTACACTATTCATACTCATATACTCTCTCTCTCGTCCTCTCTGTTGAGGAGAGACTACATTATCTATATCAGCCAAGATGGCTTTCTCTTGATAAGGATAATCATAATGCCCTATTCCTTCATAGTGTTTCTCTAGCTGAGGATAGAGTGCTGTGCGTATCTCATAGACACTAAAGCTAAGTACTTGAAGTATTGTCACAGAGACCACCACTGCCAACAATAGCTTAAGCACCCCTCTAAGTCGTCCTCTCTCTATCACTCTAAGAAGTGCCACAAGAGCCAAGACAAAGAGCCAAATAACAGTAGGAGCATCCCCCTCATGCCAAAGCAGGACAAGAGATAGAGTAGCGGGGATTGACCACAACAGACCATAGAGTTGGTAGATAGAGATCCCCAATAGTAGTACTAAAAATATATCCATTAGATTCCAACTCTCTAGCCATGCTCTAGTTTGGTTATCCCTCCCAAAAGAGGCAAATAGTCTCCATCCTGCTGGTAGATTCAAGACAGCCTTTACAGAGCCAAACTCCTCATCCCAACCATTGGCAGGAAGTAGTGAAATATCATCCTCATAACGGCTCGATGCCTCTATCGTCATCTTCTCCTCTCTGAGTTCTATCCCTTTTTGATCACTCTTGCTTAGTGTAGTAATCAAAGTAGGTTTGTGGTTGATAGAGGCAGAGGCTAGATCTAGTAGAGAAGTCGCCTCTAGTCGTCTGATCTGTGAGATCTTGGCCTGAATATTATCACTAACGGTATATCCACTCCCATCAAAATCCAACCAAAGCTCTCGATTTAGTTTTAGCTCATTTTTCTGTTGCTGTTTAGCACTCTTATAAAGCTCTCTGATCTCCATCGCTTTATCTCCAACTAAATAGGTGGGAAGCACTCTCCACTCTTTGGGTAGTGTGGTCTGAGAGGGGTCGATAGAGGTTACCCCTGCGATCTCTATAGTCCGATAGTTGGCATCTGATGCGACTGTCCACACCTCCTCATTGGCATAACCAAACTGATAGCTTGGTCTTGATAAGCTCTCTATATGTTGAGGTATATAGGAGTCGATCAGGGCTGTCCACTCTCCTGCTTTGAGTTCGACTTTTAGTTTTTTCTCTTTGGTGATGGTTGCGCCCAGTGAGCTACTGATAGCCGTAGGTAAAAAACCATCCAAAACGATCCCATCCAACACTACACTTCTCATCTTGCCCGAGACACGAAAGTGTAGATAGGTCTGCATCCGTACAGGATGTCCATCTATCACCTTACGATAGAGTGAGACGATCAAACTACCCTCTTTGGCAAGGCTACTCTCCTCTTGATCTAACCACAATCTAGCGTTTTGATCTACTTTAGGAGAGTCTACCTTTTGTCCATCTCTATAGAGTTCTACTAGTGCGATAGGTTGAGGGAGCTGGAGATATTTGAGATCTCCCCTCCACGGGATAGAGCCTACTATCTTATGCTCTCCCTTGTCTAGCATCACAGTAGCTACCGAACCAAAAACAGAGGCTTTTTGACCATCAACCAAAACATCTTTTGCCCAGCTAAGATGAGCAGAGGGTAGTCTCACTTTAGTCTGATCTCGATAGAGCGTTACACTCATATTAAAATCTAGTTGATCCTCATGTAGAGTTACTTTTAGGTCACTAAACCAACTACATTGGGGAGTCCCCTGTTTATAATCAATAGGACAATCTATATCTTTTACCTCATCCAAAACCCATGCTTTCCACTCCATCAACGAGGTGGGAATTTGACTCTCTTCTATAGAGTAGAGTGTATTAGTAAAAAAGAGCATAGAGAGTAGAAAAACAGAAATTTTTTTTAACATGAGGTGTCCTTTTTTGTTAAATATTCTTGAATTTTATTTTACCATTTTTTTATAAATAAGAGAGAGATATTGGGAGATTTAACGAAAGTTTATAGCGAGTTAACAAGAAAAAAATATACCAAATTGTGATAAAATTCAGTAGATTCTAAAAGATTTTCTGCACTCATCATATAAGGCTTCTTATCCTCCAACAGCATATTTGGCTCAATAAAAGGAGCTAACTCTGATATAAAATTAAGCAGACTCATAATAGGCGAAGCGTAAAAGAATTTGACATTGTGATTATATTGCCATAGGCTGTTGGCGTATTGATAGACTCTGTGTGGGGTATCTCCTATATTGTCTCCATTATTATCAAACCCCTCGTATCTATCCCAATAGTTGTACTCTATGATATTTGATGACTCTCTTTTGCTTGGCAGGTCTTTGATTATATCTTCTATATTGCCTACAATTTTATTGTGGGTTATGGTGTTATCTTTGATGCTTTGGTGGAAATGTATCGCCTCTTTGTTGTAGGAGATTTGATTGTTTATGATATATCGTTTTATCCCTTTTGCTTTTT
>Ga0256827_10001103_pt1 | contig 17049 bp, 13 predicted proteins | sample CV84metaG_FD_185977 | JGI IMG/M metagenome (GOLD analysis project Ga0256827, IMG submission 185977) | Hydrothermal vent microbial communities from East Pacific Rise, Pacific Ocean - CV84 | ecosystem: Environmental > Aquatic > Marine > Hydrothermal vents | place: Pacific Ocean: East Pacific Rise... | reverse complement strand
CTCCACCTACGATGTTTCCTAGTGTTACTGGAATTTGATTCCACAACCACCAGTCTGCAACTGTTACATCTGCTCCTAGCATGATTCCTGCTGGTATAACAAACATGTTTACAACAGCATGTTCAAAACCTTGTCCAAAGAATGTTAAAATTGGAAGCCACATAGCTAAGATTTTACCACTTGTAGAGGTAGATGTTAATGCCATAACAGCACCCAAAGTTACCATCCAGTTACAAAATATAGCTTTTATGAAAACAGTATATAGACCATCTACACCTAAGTGTTGGTAACCTATTGTTTTTGCTTCAGCTATTTTTTTAATGAGTTCAATAACAGGAGTTGACTCTACATGACCAAACTTTGTAGTAGCCAACACATACATAACAGCGTAAAAAAGACTACCTATGAGGTTTCCTATGAAAACCCATGTCCAGTTGATTGCTAGTTTTTTAAGCCCTAGTTTTTTGTCTAAAAATGTTGTTGTAAGTAGTGCAAAACTACCAGTAACCAACTCTAGTCCTAAAAGGATAATCATTACAAAACCAACTGGGAATATTAACGCTCCCACTATTGGTGTACCTGTTTGAGTTCCTCCTACTAAAGCTAGAGTAGTGGCAAAGCCTAGTAATGCTCCTGCTAAAGCTCCTCTTATTAGTATATCTTTAACACCTAAACTTGACTTGTACTCTCCTGCAGCTATCATGTTGTCTACTACAACTTCTGGTTTTACATAACTCATATTATCTCCTTGTTTTAATCTAGTAACATTTTACTCTAAATGAACTGTTTTATATACAGATGATTGTATAATTTTTAATCAGTTCTATAATTAAATCTCTTTTAGTTGAACCATAAGCTCTGAAAATACTTGAGCTCTTTTTAGTTTATTGTAGTCTGTCATCATATATATGATTTCACTTAGCTTTGTTGGCACTTTTGGGTTTATTTTAGTTACTTCATCTCTTTTGATTTTTCTGTAGTCTCTTTTGATTACTTCAAAGTTCTCTACACCTGCGTATCTTTTTTCATTTGTAAGTAGTTTAAAGAGTTTTAGTCCAAAATCAAAGATTTCAAACTCCTCTTTACCATAGGTTTTTGGCTCTTTTTCAAGTTCTAGTTTAATGTTTAAACCTAACTGCTCATTTAACACATAGTTAATTTTAGTGTAAAAACTTAAAGCTTGGTAGCTGTAGTTAGCCAAAAAATATCTCTGCTCAAACGCTTCAAATGTCTCTGAACGCTTCTTAAACTTACTATATGCTTGAAGAATATATTTTATAAGGTACTTAGCCTCTGTTATGGGTACAGACTTGAGTAACTGTTTAGCCTCTTTAGCCTCTCTTGTAATTTTCCCACCCATGAAAATGTGTACACCATCTACACGATTACCATCTTTATCTTTAGCTTTACACCCCTCTAGTCCTATGTCTGCTATGCCGTGGACACCACAACCCTTAGGACAAGCAGACCAGTTCATGCGAACACAACCTGACTCTATGGCTACCTCTTTTTTAAGAAAATTTGCCATCTCTATGGCATCACTTTTATTTGGAATAACTGCAAAAGTACAAGTTTTTGTACCTGCACATGCTATCATGTCGTTAAAGTAGATGTTGTCAAACGCTTGGTACTGTTGTATGAAATCCATAGCTTTAAACTCATCAAACTTTGACTTATCTATGTCTGTTATGTAGATATTTTGGTCATAAGTAAGGCGAATATCTCCAGAACCAAAACTCTTTGCAAACTTAGCACTCTTTAACAAGTCTGTTCCTGAAAATATGCCAGATGGTACAACTACTTTGTAAGCAAACTTTCCATTTTTTTGTAAAACACGGTTAGAACCTAGTGCAATATTTTGTGACTCACTAAGAGTTTGACCAGCACTTGGCAAGTCTAAACCAGACTCTTTTTTTATGGCATCTACTATGGTCTCTATGCCTACATCTTTTATGAGAAATATGAGACGATTTTTGTTTCTGTTGTCTCTGTATCCAAAGTTTTTAAATATCTCTAAAATAGCCATAAACACTTGTGGAACTTCTTGGGATTTTACAAATATGTTAGCATCCATAGCCTGCATACCTACTCTAGCTCCTAAGTATAGGTTAAATCCAAACTCACCATCTTTGTTTGCTAGTACAAAACAGCAATCATGTCCAAAGATGTTACAAGAGTTAGAGAGTGAACCCAAAATCCCTGTGTTAAATTTTCGTGGTAACCTAGAGATCCATTGGGGGTTCTCTATGGTTAGTTTTTGCATCTCATCTACTATGGGTTTAGTCTCTATGATGGTATCGTAAGCTAGACCATCTAGTGGGTCAGAGACAATATTTCTAGGGTTGTCAACTCCTGTTTGAAAAGTTGATATGCCTACCTCTTTTAGTTCACGAAGCACCTTAGAGATGTTTTGTATGTCTATATATCTTAGCTCCATCTGCATACGAGTAGTAAGGTCTATGTAGTCTTTAGCATACTTTTTTGCCACTTCACCTATGCGTTGTGCTTGTTGATTATTTAGTTGACCTATAGGTAGGCGAACTCTAAGCATGAACTCTTCACCTTTGTCAAAAAGACCAAAACATTTTAAAAAGTAGCCACTATCTTCAGCCTTAAGAGCTTCATACCCAGCTAAAGCAATCTCATCTAGTTTAGCATAAACATCCATAGGCTCTTTAAGCTCTTTAATAGTCTCTATTTTATTTACTTTTTTACTTCTTGCTTCTAATGCTTTTTCTAATTTACTCATAATAAATCCTAAATGATTTTTTTCTTTATTATAATCAATTATATAGTTTATTGAGTTACTTTAGTGATTAAAATTTAGGCATTCAAGTGCTTAAAGTGCCTAAATAAAATAATTACTTAATAGTTGTAATAGATATAAAATTAGTGATATAATAACACTAAAGGAGCAATCTATGGATTTTTTTAAACTAAAAGAACACAACACTGATGTTAAAACTGAAGTTACTGCTGGTATGACTACATTTATGGCTATGCTTTACATTGTACCTGTAAATGCCTCCATACTTAGTGTAGCTGGCATGCCTTATGATGCACTTATTACGGCTACTATAGTCATGACTATATTTGCTTCCATACTCAATGGCTTATGGTCAAATACTCCTGTGGCTATGAGTGTGGGTATGGGATTAAATGCTTACTTTAGTTTTGGATTGGTAAAAGGCATGGGTATGAGTTGGCAGAGTGCGTTGGGTGTGGTTTTTCTCTCGGGGATTCTATATATACTCATTAGTATGACACCTTTGAGACGCTGGCTTTTAGAGACTATCCCCATAGATATTAAAAGAGCAGTTAGTGCAGGTATAGGAGCGTTTATAGCATTTATAGGGCTTCAACAGAGTAAGATTATAGTAGATAGTCAAGCTACCTTAGTGACTATGGGAGATTTTAAAGACCCTCATGTTCTTTTAGCTCTAGTGGGTTTAGCACTAGCTATCTTTTTTACACTCAAAAGGTATAGAAGTGCATTGATGTTAAGTATTTTACTTACTACACTTTTAGCTTGGGTTACTGGTATTGAGGAGTTACCTCAAAGCTTCATCTCTATGCCTGCTTCTATGGCACCCATTGCATTTGAGTTAGATATAGGCTCTGTATTGACTCTGTCTATGTTACCTGTTATTTTGATATTTTTAATTACAGACATGTTCGATACCTTAGGCACTCTTACGGGTGTAGGTATGAGAGCAAATCTCTTTAAAGGTAAAAAGTCTCTACCTCTACAAAAAACCATAGAAGCTGATGCTTTTGCTACTATGGTTAGTGGGTTAGCAGGTGTTACTAGTACCACTTCATTCATAGAGAGTGCAGCAGGTGTAGAGGAGGGAGGACGAACAGGACTCAGTGCCATAGTTACGGGGTTACTGTTTGTGCTTCCTCTGTTTTTGCTTCCATTCTTTGCCTCCATTCCCTCAAATGCTATCTACCCCATACTAGTAGTCATAGGGGTTATGATGTTTAGTGAGTTGAGACACATTGACTATGAAGATGATGCCATAAAATATAGTACATTTTTCATACTCTTTGGTATGCCTCTTACCTACTCCATTACAAACGGCTTACTTTTAGGCTCAATAGTTTACGCTTTTGTTCATGTAGTAAAAGGAGATTATAAACAAATAGACATAGCCATGGGGGTCTTGGCTGTAGTAGCTCTATTGGTATTTTTTGTACTTTAGAGATGACTTTAATCAATAGTAAATTTATTAAATTTTATTATAATATAAAATATTAAGATAAAATCTTAGCATACTCATATAAAGGTACACCGTTATGTTTAATATATTTAAAATACTATTTTTTACTCTTCTCTTTTCACTCTTCTCTTACTCAGCACAAGTTAAGCAAGGAGAAGGTCGCTCTACTGGTGGTACAACTCCTTTAAGTTTAAACTTAAGTAGTAGTTGTAAAGATGCCACACATAATGCAAAACAAGGTTCTCTCTCTGTATGTAGAGAGGCAAAATCTAAGAAATTATCGTTAAGTCTAGTACCAAAACAAGGTAATATAGGACCTCTTGCCATAACTCTTGGTGGCATATCTACTGTAACAAAAAAAGAGTATTATGCACCATTTGACATAGAGACAGAGGTATCATATAATGGAACTGATGAGCTTCACTATTTTGTAGATAGTAACAATAGTGACTTCATAGAAGCTACTGTTGATACAGATGGGAAAATACATATAAAAGCAACTCAAAACTCTGGAGGTACAGGTAGTGCAAGAGTTATATTTATTGCTTTTTCAAAAAATGTAGCAAACTATATGTATATCAATATAACCATAGAACATAGTGACTTTCCAGAATTTTCAACACTTGACTTTATTCAAATAGAGAATGAAGAGTGGAATGAGTTAGCTGTTATAAAAGTACTTAATACTTTTGCATTTGGTGGACATGCTTCAGAGGTGCAAATAGCTACTTGGGCTAGTATGCCTCCTGAGTATGCCATAGTACAAATGTTAAACTTTGAATCAAATAATAAATTACTATCTCCAACTAAAAGTAAACTTCCTCAAACAAGCTCATTAGAGGAGTTAGCTCAATTTTGGAGTAGTGATAGTGAAGATAATGATTTAAATGAACATGACAAACAGTATTATGAGGAGTTTAACTGGGCAGCTTTGAGTTTTAGTTGGTATAGAGCTGTACTAGTAAGAGGACTTAACCCTTTTGTACATAGAGTAGGTTTATGGGAGACCAACTACCATATGTCAGCAAATCATAACTCTGGGGTACATAATAATCCTCTCTTTAGACATTATGACAATATCATATCTAGTTTAGCTTCCAACAGTGCATATAGCACAGTCATAGCACAAGGTGCAAAAAATGCTGCTATTGCATTTCAGTATGGACACAACTACAACATCTATAGTGATGGCATATTTAGAGGAAATGAAGACTTCGCAAGAGAGTATCACCAACTATTTTTTGGCATATTAGGTGAGTATGATCATGACTACCATGAGTTAACAGCCATTCCAAATACAGCTAGAGCATTAACAGACATGTATGCTAGATGGCATAGCAATGAAAATGGTGGTCCCGATAGGGAGATAGTATTTGGAACAGAAAAACACTATGAGTCAGATTTAGACATATTAAAGAGTACCATATCTGGAGGAGATGCTAGTATCAAAATAGATAACATAGCACTAGTAGCAATAGATCATAATGAGAGTAAAAAGAATTTACCTGTTATGATAATAGAACATTTTGCAGATAATAACTTATCTGATGAGACTAAAACGCGTATTAGAAGTAGTTGGGATAAGATGAATCCTAAGAGACTACTTCCATTTTTATGGGCTTATGCTCTATCTACAGATTTTCATAATGAAAAAAGATTTAAGTACTTAACTTCCATAGAGAGAACTATGGGAGTACATAGTAAAATGGTTGTTGACAATAGTGATAATATTTATGAGAGATACCGTCCAGATTGGTATTTATCGCATGAAGAGGTAGCAGTATTCTCTCCTATACATGATGTATTTGGACATCAAACTGCACTGGAAGCCTCAGACAATCCAAATATATTTCAAGCCAACTACAATAGAAGTGTTGCTATGCCATGGCTCTATACAGATATATATAAATGTTTAAGAGATGATGATAATAAATGTGTAGAAGATGATGATGGTATTGAAATTGCCGTATGGGAAAAAGACTGGAGTAATAAAATACCAGCAGATGATGATGGTAATTATGTGGTAGAGGATGTTGCTTTATGGTTATGGAAATACTTCATAGGAGATGGAGGTAAAAACTATGGCATAATTGAGAGAGCATACATAGTAACACTATTAAATGGTAAAGATTTAGCACTATTTATAGATGAAGATGACCCATTACATGTATATAGTTTAGATGACTTAACTAACAATAATGATTTAGTACAAGCCATCAACGATGGAGCAGTTGCAAAGATGAAATTAACTAGTAGTAATATTAATGATAGACGAGATGCTAATGCTAAAATAGGATTAGCCATTGCCTTTATAGTAGCTACACCATATATTTATGCTCAGGAGGGAAAATAAAATGAGAAGAAGAGACTTTATAAAACTTTCACTTAATACTATGCTACTACTAAGTTTATCTGGCTTGGTAACTAAGGCAGAAGCTGGAGATATTAGCATAGATAACAGCGTTATAGTAAACATTATGTTAGATGGTGGTCCAGACTTTAGACACATCATAGTACCTGCTTATGCCCAAGATAATGATGATGAAGATAGTTATGCTGCCAAATTTTGGAAAGCTCGTTCATCTATATGGAATGTTAGTAGTACTGATGATTTAAAAAAGGTATATCAAGATAACTATGATGAGATAACTATTGACTCTGTTACTTTTGGTGTACACAATAAATGTAAATGGCTCAAAGATCAATTAGAGTCTAGCAATGTTGCCATAGTCTCTAATGTTGTAGTATCTACAAACAGAGACCACCACCACTCACAAGTTATGATGGAAAATGGATCAGCAGATGCAAATGCCCATAACTTAGATGTAAGTGGATGGGCAGGAAGAGCAGCTACAGAACTAAGTGCTAAAGTAATCTCTTGTTCAAGTGAAATAAGACTCATCTGTAATGGACCACACCCAACAGACCCACTAAAACATGACAACAGTTGTGTCATTGCAAATTACAATAGTAGAGAACCTGGTTTAAGTAGTTACGATACTCAAGGTGATTTAGATGCTGGTGATTCTAGTTATAAATGGAGTCAAAAAGCTAAGTTAGATAGAGCTTTAACTAGTTACTATGCATTAAAAAGAGGTACTATACCTACTAGTAGTCCATTCTCTAAAGCTATGGCTCATGAGAAACAGTTAAGAGATTTTGGTACTCTTCTTCGTGCTAGATTAAAAGATGTTTCTATTCCTAGTAGTATTGACTCTATTATGAATGATGATAACAATAAATTAGACTCATCATCATTTGCAAAGCAAATATTGTCACTTCATGATAGTTATGCTTCTCAAGATATATTTAATATGCGTTTGGCTAGTCTATCTTATAGTGGTTGGGATAGTCATAAAAGTCTATTAAGAAAAATTACTCCAAAATTTGAAGATATATTTGGTTCATCAAAAGGTTTAGATAGTCTAGTAGGAGAGTTAGATGAAGATGCATACAATAAATCTGTGTTTATTATAGGTGGAGAGTTTGGTCGTCAACTTAAAAGTAATGGAGATGAGGGTAATGACCATGGTAGAGGTAATACCATGTTAGTTATAGGAGGAAAAGTAAATGGTGGACTTTATGGTGAACTATTTCCCGATAGTGAACTAGATAAACTAGATGTTAAAAATAAAGATATAGAGGGCTTAACTTCCATGTTTAAAGTATATGCAGAAATTTTAAACTGGCAATCAGATGGCTTAGGAGATAAAGTCTTTGAGAACTTAGATGGTCAACCTGTAGAAGATGGAGTAGATTTAACTACTCTTATGAAAGCTTAAAGTACTTCTTAACCATATCATTACTAGATAGAGGTTTTGAGAAGTAGTAGCCTTGTATTGTCTTACAAGATGTCTTCTTAAAGAAGTTTATCTGATCTATATTTTCTACCCCCTCTGCAATAATATCTATGTTTAAACTATTTGACATAGATATAATAGCTTGGGCTATAGAGATAGAGTCATTACTAAATGGTATATCTAAAACAAAAGATCTATCTATTTTTAATTTATCTATAGGTAATTTTTTAAGATAAGCAAGAGATGAGTAACCTGTTCCAAAATCATCAATAGAGATTTTAATACCCATCTTATGAAGTTTAGCAAATTTAACTATTATATCATGAGGATTTTTCATAACTTCACTCTCTTCAAGTTCAAGTTCTAATAAATCTGCTCTAAATCCTGTCTCTTTTAAATGTTGATCTAACTTCTCAAAAAAGTCACTCTCTTCGAGTTGTTTTAATGTTAAATTAAGTGCTAATGTTCCTACATTAAAACCCTGTTTTTGCCAATTTTTCATCTGTAACATAGCTGTTTTCATAACCCACCAGTCTATCTCTACCATAAGCCCTATCTCTCTTGCTAAAGATATAAATCCATCTGGAGCAATGGTACCTTGAAGTGGATGATTCCAACGAATAAGAGCTTCTACTCCTATGAGTTTTTCTGTATCAATATGAATTTGTGGTTGATAGTAGACTTCAAATTCAAAGTTTTTTACTGCTTCGTGTAGATTTGTTTTCATTTTAATAAAGTCATATACTTCACTACTCATCTCATTTTCAAAATAGACAAATTGATTTCCACCTAACTCTTTTGCTTTATACATAGCAATATCAGCATTTTTTAAAAGTTCATTAATCTCTTTACCATTATTTGGGTATGTACATATACCTATACTACCAGAAATATCTAATCTTTGTTTATTAAATAGTACAGGTTTACTTAAAATTTTCAATAGTGTATTTGAAAACTTATCAATTTCATCTCTATTATTAATATTTTCAAGAATAATAGTAAACTCATCCCCACCTAATCTAAATAGAGTACATGTACTAGTCATAACTTTATGTAGTCTAGTAGATACTAATTTTAATACTTGATCTCCAACATCATGCCCTAATGAGTCATTTATTGATTTAAATCCATCAAGATCAATAAACATAAGAGCCAATTTCGAATGTGAATTTATACTTTTTTGAAAATTTTCTTGAAACATTGTTCTATTTGGAAGACCTGTTAATATGTCATGTCTTGATTGATAATATAAAATCTGTTTTTGATCCGATAGCTCACCCTCAATATGCTTTCTTTTAGATATATCTCTATATACAGCTTTTATAACCTCTCCATCTCCTAAGTCTATAGGTATTAAAATAACCTCTGCCCAAAAATAAGTACCATCTGCTTTTATATATTTTAATTCATAATTTTGTTCCCCATATTTTAAGCAATCTTCTATTTTTTGCTCTATAATATCTATGGACAACTCTCCATTAGGTTGAAATTTAGGTGCAAATGCCCCTGCTTTAAGTTTTAAAAGAGACTCTTTATCAGTATAGCCCAACATTTGAATGATTTTTTGATTACATTGTAAAAAACTATTATCTTTAATGATGAGAATGCCATCAGCTGACTTCTCAAACATCATCTCAAATACCTCTTTCTCTTTTGTAGCTTTCTCTTGAGCTTTCATCTCTTGACTTGTAACCTCAAGAAGATTAATAAGAGCATTACGAGATGAGTATATTTTATAATCTTTATTTGATTTATGTAATTTACAAGATGATGAACCACTCTCTTGAAGAGATATAATTGTCATTGTTTGATTTAAGAGTTCATTTTTCTTAGAGGTAAAAAATTCACCATAAGTAAAAAAACCAGATGTAGGGGCTATCTCTTGTAGAGGCATTGTCTCATACTCTACATCTTTTTCTAAAAATCGTCTTCTTGCCATACATGAGTAGATAAAATGTACTTCAGGTGGAGACCCTTTAAGTTTATTTATAAGTACTTCAGACTCTTTTAAAATTCCCTCTGTATCACCATAACCAAACTTAACTCTATCACCATCATTTAAGTTACCTGCAAAACTTAAAGAACCATCATCATGCTTAGCAATTACAGCTCTTGCAATATTGATACCATTTCTTTTAATAATTAATGGAAACTCAATACCAATTTTAGGTAATTGTTTTGCTGTATCTTCTCCTAAATAGTGTGCATAGGTATCATAAGCTGTTCTATTGTCTAGTGTATATATACGGTTATTAATAGCTTTTGTAACTATAAACTCTTGACCTATAGTTTGCCAATTAAAATTATATAGACTATTGACTATGAGTTTTTTACTACTACAACCAACTCCAACAGCACCAGATGTTAGGATTGTTTTATTATCAAATACATAAGTCTGTTTAAACTCAGCATTATCACCAGCTAAACCACCAGCTACCATTGTATGTTTAGATATAGATGCTACCCCTTGTAAAAACTCTTCACCATTAGTATTAATACCATCAGCAAAAGCAATAAGTAGTTTTGTATCTTTACCAATAATATTTTGTGCTATAGCTATGCCACTACAGTAACCATCTTTTTTATGTTTTGCAATGTATGTCTTAAGTGTAGTATGTTCAAACTGAGTAAAACTAAGAACAGTTTTTTTAGTAGATACATTACCATTCATAATCTCACCATCAGTAGTAGAACCAATAATTTTAGAGTTAGGAAAAAGAGAAGTCAACTCATTAATTAAATTTTTTATATACTCTTTATTACACATACCTGTAAACACTTGAATAAGAAGAGAGTGACTGTTATAAATACTATTTTTATTTATAAATAGTTTTAAATTATCTAAATCATTGTAATAAGTATTTACATTTTTCATTATAGACCTTATAGAGTATGATAACTTTATCTATCATAGTAGTAGATTATACCTTATAACATTTAGTATTTAACCAATTATTGGCTATAATCACTTAAAATTTATGCTTAGGATATATAATGGCTACAATAGGAATGAGTGACATCAAAAAAGGTGCTAGATTAGAGATTACAGGAAATCCATATAAAGTGACAGATTTTCAACATGTTAAACCAGGGAAAGGTGCAGCATTTGTAAGAATGAAAATCAAAAATTTGGCAACAGGAAAGACCATAGAGAAAACAGTTCATGCAGGTGATAAGTTTGAAGTACCTGAGCTAGAAGATAAAACTATGCAGTATCTATATGATGATGGTGAAATGCTTCAATTTATGGATACTACTACATTTGACCAAATAGGTTTAACTCATGAACAAGTAGGTAAAGATACTTTTGATTTTATGATAGATGGTATGGAAGCAGAAATTTTATTTCATGCAGGAAAAGCAATATCAGTAGAGATTCCTCAAACTGTTATTCTAAAAATTGTAGAGACTCCACCAAACTTTAAAGGTGACTCACAAGGTGGTAAGAAGCCAGCTACACTAGAGAGTGGAGCAGTTGTTCAAGTACCATTTCACATCTTAGAAGGTGAAATGATAAAAGTAGATACTGTTGAGGGTAAATACTTAGAAAAAGCTAAGTAGATCCCATACTTACCTACAATTCCCCCCCCTTACCCTTGTAATTTATACAAGGGGTCTATTTTACCACCCTATACAACATCTTCAAATATATTAGACTCTTAAATAATACTAAGCTATAATTTCACCATGAAATTAGCAAGCATAGATGTAGGATTAAAACGGATTGGAGTGGCTATTTGCCTTGATGGTAGTATTATTATACCACAAAATGCAATACTTAGAAAAAACAGAAATCAAGCAGCAGATGATGTTGTTAGTTTTTTAAAAGAGTGGGAGATAGACAAACTTATAGTTGGTCTTCCAAAGGGTGGCTCTAGTGAAGAGGAGATGGAGAGACGCATAAAACACTTTGTATCACTCTTAGAACTATCTATAGGTGTTGAGTATGTAGATGAACAGGGTTCAAGCTTTGAAGCAAAAGAGTTAACTATGGGTACATTTAGACATAAAAAAGATGGTAGGGTTGACTCTGTTGCTGCTAAGATTATTTTGCAGAGGTATCTACTCTCTTGTAGGGAAGAGTAACTATATTGTACTCAATAGGAAGTCCTATAGATGGTAGTAGCTTCCACTTTTTAGAGAGTTTTTGCTCTAGGACATTTGAAATCTCTTCTAGTCTACTATGAGCCTCTTCAAGACTTAAAGAGTCAACCTCTATAAATACTTGAATTTTATCTTCAACTTTTCCTTGGTAAATGTAGTAATTTTCTATTTTTAAAGATGCAAATAGATATTTTACTAAGTGGTAGAACCTTATATATTCATCACCTTTATATTCAAGTACTAAGTAGTTGGTTAAGTTATTTTGTAGTAATGGAACTGCAAATATAAACTCTTTATCTAAGTGCTGTTTAACTATAAGTTCATTGAGAGGTTCATCTATGCGTTCAAATTTTGCATAAAATGTTCGATTGTCAAACTTTATCTGGTTGACAATCGAAGGGTGTTTTAGGTAGTAGTAATTTGTCTCAAACTCTAAGTCAAATACTTTTATGTCCAATCCTTAGTAGATAGACTTTTCATAAATTATAAAGTTAGAAGCTAACTCTTTCATCTCATCTTTAATAGTTGCATGAAGTTCAGAGTCGTTTATGTTGTCTAAAACATCTGCAATTTTGTTAGATATAACCTCAAACTCTGCCTCTTTCATGCCTCTACTTGTAAGTGCTGCTGAACCTATACGAACACCTGAAGTAACAAATGGTGATCTTGTCTCACCTGGAACTGTATTTTTATTTACAGTTATACCAGCAGCACCTAAAGCAGCATCTGCATCTTTTCCTGAGAAATCTTTGTCTAAGAATGATACTAGAACTAAATGGTTATCTGTACCACCAGATACAACATCATAACCTCTAGCTACAAGTACTTCAGCTAGTTTATTTGCATTTGCTTTTACCTGTTTTGCATAAATTTTCCACTCATCAGATAGGTTATACTTAAACCCTACAGCTTTAGCAGCTATTACATGAACTAGTGGGCCACCTTGTAAGCCAGGGAATATTGCAGAGTTTATCTTCTTAGCAATATCTTCATCGTTAGTCATAATCATCCCACCTCTAGGACCTGCTAGAGTCTTGTGAGTAGTTGTAGTAACTACATCAGCATAAGGGAATGGACTTGGGTGTTCACCTGCACATACTAAACCAGCAATGTGTGCAATATCTGCAAATAAAATAGCACCAACCTCATCGGCAATATCTCTAAACTTTTTAAAGTCTATCTCTCTTGCGTAAGCAGATGCTCCACATACTATGATTTTTGGTTGTACTGTTTTTGCTATGCGTAGTACTTCATCATAATTAATGCGACCATCAAGCTCAACACCATAAGTAAAACTAGAGTAGTTCTTACCTGAAAAACTTGGCTTTGAACCATGAGTCAAGTGACCACCATGACTTAAGTCCATACCTAAAATCTTCTCTCCAGCTTTAAGAAGAGCTGCATATACAGCACCATTTGCCTGAGAACCTGAGTGAGGTTGAACATTTGCATAGTTACACTCAAAAAGTTCACATGCTCTGTCTATGGCTAACTGCTCAACAACATCTGCAAACTCACAACCACCATAGTAGCGTTTATATGGGTAACCCTCTGCATATTTGTTTGTAAATACAGAACCCATAGCTTCCATAACAGCAGGTAGTGTAAAGTTTTCAGATGCAATCATCTCTAAGTGGTCTGTCTGTCTCTCTCTTTCATTTTCGATAGCTTGAAAAATCTCTGGATCAAATGTTTCTATTGCGTATGACATAGTATTCCTTATGTGGTTGTAAAATTAATGTGTATTTATAGCTAATTTAATCTAAATTTATTATGAAACTTACTGTATTAGTTTAGACTTTCGTGGAAGCATTTAATATCTAAAATATAATAATTATAGTTAAATAAAAATAATTAGCTATAATAGCAAAAATATTATATATGGAGTTTTCATGAAGAAGTTAATAGAAAAACAATATATTAGTTCAAATAAAGAGGTAATATAGTCATGGGTGTTGTCGATCTTTTTTTAAAGCTTCTTAGCTATGAGTCCATTACTCCTGATGATGCTGGTTCTCTAAAGTTTATAGAAGAGTACCTTAGTGGCTATGAGGCTACTTATGTAAATGAAGGTGGTGTAAAAAACCTATTTTTAACTAAAAAGTTCTCAGAGGGAGAGCATCTATGTTTTGCAGGTCATGTTGATGTTGTTCCTGCTGGTGGAGCTTGGAATACCAACCCTTTTGTACCTGTCATAAAAGATGGTAGAGTTTACGCTAGAGGTGCGCAAGATATGAAGTCTGGTGTAGCTGCTTTTGTTGAACTACTTAAAGAGACTACAGAGTTTAAAGGTAGACTCTCTGTTTTACTAACTTCCGATGAAGAGGGAGATGCACAGTTTGGTACAGTTATAATGCTTGAACATCTTAAAAAAATAGACCTACTTCCAGATTTTTGCATAGTAGCTGAACCAACTTGTGAGAAGAGTTTTGGAGATGCCATCAAAATAGGAAGAAGAGGTTCTATAAATGGTTACTTAACCATAAATGGAAAACAAGGACATGCTGCTTACCCAGAAAAAGCTATAAACCCTGTGCATCTTTTAGCAGACAAACTAAAACTCATAGCAGGTGTAAACCTAGATAATGGTGATGAAGATTTTGCCCCTAGTCAAATGATTATTACCGATATTCGTGGAGGAATGGAGGTAACAAATGTTACCCCAAACTCTTTAAGCATTATGTTTAATGTAAGAAATTCAACTAAGACAAATCAAGAGAGTATAAAAGCTCACATAGAAGAGGTATTTAAAGGTTTAGACTACTCTTTAAAACTTACACAAGGCTCATACCCATTTGTAACTAAAAGAGACTCTAAAATAGTAAAAGAGATGTGTAAAAGCATACAGAGTATTACAGGTACAACTACAAAACTCTCAACAGCTGGAGGAACTAGTGATGCTAGATTTATGGGTGCATTCAACATAGATGTTGTAGAGTTTGGCGTTATAAACGATACCATACACGCAGTAAATGAATCAACAACCATAGAAGAGGTTAAATCTCTTCATAGAGTTTTCAAAGATTGTGTAAAAAACTTCTAAAGGATAAAAATTGAAAAAACTTTTAACTATATTAATTTTACTAAGTTCATGGCTTTTTGCAAATTTAGAGTGGCAAAAAGATATACCAACTGCTATGAAGATGGCTAAAGAGCAAAACAAAAAAGTTATGCTCTATGTTGAAGGTAGACACTGTGGATGGTGTAAAAAGATGAAAAGAAAAACCCTCTCCAATGCAGAAGTTCAACAAAAACTTAACTCTTTTATTTTGGTAAAGGTTTTTAAGGAAAATGTAAAAGCCATTAAAGATTTACCACAAGTGAGATTTGTACCAACTATCTTTTTTTTAACTCCACAAAAAGAGATTATAGAAACTGTAACAGGATACTTTGGAGTTGAAGATTTTTTAAGCTATTTTAATGATGTAGAGCGTTATAAAAAGTAGTTAAAATGTTTAGTAAACCTACCTTAAAGGAGTATGCTATAGCAAGATTTGTAACTATTGCTATGGGTATATTTCTTATTTTTTCTACTCTACTTGTAACTCTAATCGATAGCAGTAGTGACCTACTTATATCTATAACTCTACTTGCTTTAGCACTTATGGTTTTTATCTATTTTGTAAAAAAGTCCATAGTAAAAATGCAAAAAGAGCTACTCTCCATAAACTCTTATTTGGCAAACTTTAAAACTAGAGATTTAACACATAGAAAAACAGATTTCTCTACTAGAGAGTTTACAGATATAAATGAAAATCTTATAAAAGTTTTAAATACTGCAAAAAAAAGAGAGAGTAGTAAAAGAAAGTATAATGCCAAATTAAAACTAAAAAACCGACAAAGAGGCGATATGATCTCAGCCATTGCCCATGAGTTTAGAAACCCAATAGCATCTATAATGGGATACTCACAAACCTTGCAAGATGACCCAAATATACCAGAACCCCTACAGAGAAAATTTTTAGATAAAATATACAATAATGGTAATAAAATTGAACTACTATTAAGTCGTTTAATACTATGGAATAAATTTGAAAGTGGTGATGCAACACTACATAAAAGCCGTTTTGATATATCTCAACTCATAGTTAACATAAAAGAGAACAGAGATGATAAATATAGACATAGAGACATACTAGTAGAACTTACACCTATGGTTGTAGTAGCAGACCGAACACTTATGGAAGTTGTCATAAAAAACCTCATAGAAAATGCATTTAAGTACTCAAAAGATGAAGTATTGGTAAAAGTAGAAAATGGTACTGTGCAAGTACGAGACCATGGAGTAGGCATAGGAAAAGAGGACATTGAAAAAGTAACAAAAAAGTTTTACCGTACAGACAAACACACATGGGACAACTCCATGGGATTAGGACTATCCATAGTAAAAACCATTTTATCTCTACATAACAGCGAGTTAAAAATAGACAGCCAACTAGGCAAAGGCTCTACATTTTCATTTAGTATAGATTAAAAGCAACCCATATTTTTTATATGTATACTTTATGATATAATAAATAAATTAATAAAGGAGTGATAATCATGACACAAAAGCAAATTTTAGACTATTTATCTACTCACAAATATAGATTTGAAAAATTATACAATCTCAATAAAATAGGTCTTTTTGGCTCTTATGCTAGAGATGAAGCAACTCCTGATAGCGATATAGATATTGTCGTTGATTTTAATAAAAGCACTATGTTTGGACTTATTGCTATAAAAAACGATATAGAAGAGTATTTTAAAACTCATGTAGATATTGTTCAAATACGAGACAGAATGAATAGCTTATTAAAAAAGCGAATTGAAAAAGAAGCTATCTATGTATGATAAAGAGATAGTACTAAATCTACTTGAAAATATGATTGAAGCAACGCAGAAAATTTTACATAGAAATAGAGATATTAAATCTATAGATG
>Ga0256827_10001102_pt1 | contig 17054 bp, 16 predicted proteins | sample CV84metaG_FD_185977 | JGI IMG/M metagenome (GOLD analysis project Ga0256827, IMG submission 185977) | Hydrothermal vent microbial communities from East Pacific Rise, Pacific Ocean - CV84 | ecosystem: Environmental > Aquatic > Marine > Hydrothermal vents | place: Pacific Ocean: East Pacific Rise... | reverse complement strand
GCCCAGCCAAAGGTCTACAAAACATCTACACAGCTACTGTTGGAGCGTTTGTACGTGGTTCACAAGAGGCTGCTACCCGTATGCAAAAAGTGGGTGGTGGAGCAATTGTAACGCTTAGCTCAACAGGAAACCTCATCTACATTGACAACTACGCAGGTCACGGAACCAACAAAGCAGCTGTTGAAGCGATGAGCCGTTACGCTGCTGTAGAGCTTGGTGAGATGGGAATCCGTGTCAACGCCGTCTCAGGTGGACCAATCGACACTGATGCCCTCAAAGCCTTTACCAACTACGAAGAGGTAAAAGCTGAAACCATTAAACGTTCAGCTGTAAACCGAATGGGAAGCCCAGAAGATTTAGCTGGTGCTGTCTACTTCTTATGTACCGATGAAGCCTCATGGGTAACAGGTCAAACCCTTGTGGTTGATGGTGGGACGACGTTCCGTTAATCAATAATCACCATTACATACTTATTGGGTCTTTCGCGTAGGGTCGGTTCACCGACCACCCATTTGTATCTATATTTTTGGTCGGTAAACCGACCCTACGCAATTCCAAATTTTTATAAGGAATAATCTTCTATGCAAAACAACAAAATTGTAAATATCCCCAATATTCTCGCCTTTATCCGTCTACTTTTAGCTCCCATTATGTTTCTCTTTTTGGTCAACCAAGATGCTACCATTTTTGAAGGTATCCACCCCTCATGGATTAACTACACAGCTGCCTTTATCTTTGTGGTCGCCAGTGCTACAGATTTTTTTGACGGCTACATCGCCCGTGAGTTTGACCAGATTACCACGATGGGAAAGATTCTTGACCCCTTAGCCGACAAAATGCTCACCTTAGCAGGTTTCTTAGGGCTTATGATGCTAGGCTCTGCCTCCCCTTGGGCGATTTTTCTCATTATTACCCGTGAGCTGTTTATTACAGGGCTTCGTGTCTCTGCTGTGGCAGAAAATATAGATATTGCTGCTTCATGGATGGGAAAAGTAAAAACAGTCGTACAGATGATTGCCATTGGCTTCTTGCTTATGGGATGGTGGGGAGGAGATATTCTTCTTTGGATTGCAGTTGCTCTTACATTGTACTCAGGATATGAGTATGTAAGAGACTTTTTTAAAAAAGTTACAATCTAACTGTAAAGTTTTGTAAGAAACTCATCATAAGTAGACTGTGCATCATTAAGAGCGTGGATTGACTCTTCATTCAATTTACCCTCTTGACTTACAGGTGTCGCAATAAGATGTTCAACTTTTCTCATAAGTGTTTCACTCTCTCTCATAATCTCTTGAGATGAAGCATCATAAGCGATACTCTCTTCTAATTCACCCTCAACGTGAAGCACTCTTTGTAGTTTAGCATTCTGCTCTTCAATTAAAACACGATAATTTTCCATCACAGGTCGCATCGCTTCTACATGATAACCAATCTTTTCAATCTCTGATTTTGCCTCTTTTTGCTGTTCAAGATAATGCTCTGACTCAGTTAATGTCTTTTTGGCTACTTTAAAGTTTTTACTCTCTTTCATCGCAATACGCATTTTGTAAATAGCATACCCAACAAGTAGCGAACTTCCCACTAACGTTGCCATTCCAAACAGTGCATTCCCTGCTCCACCTGTCATTCCTCCACCAATCCATGTGAACATTGGCTCTAAAGTAGTGTTGCTTTGAATCGTCTCAATCACTTTTGGGTCTAACATAGTTTCATCTAAGACAACACCTGTTTTTTTGCTGGCAAAGTAGAGCCATGCTCCAGCCGTAGCAACTGTTCCTACAAGACCTAAAATAAGTCCTGTAAAACGCCCTGCTCTTACATTTCTAACTTTTAAATCTCCCTTATCAACACCCACTTTAAGTTCAAAAGGTTGTTCCTCTTCTTCTGGAGTATAGATATAATTGGTTCGTGCCAACAGTGCTTTTAGTGTAGAGAGTGTTCCCCCTGTAAGTACATTTTTCTCCTGTTCAAACAGTGACACGTGTTCATCAGCAATAGCATGAACCTCTTTCACCTCATCATCAGCAGCTTCAATTAAGGCTTCGGCTTGCTTCATCATCTCTTTGGCTTGAGCATTTTTATTGAGTGGTTTTTTCGGTTTTACTTCCTCTTTAACCTCTGGTTGCTCTTCCTCTAGCTGTTCAGGCTCAACCTCTACAAGCTCTTTCTCTTCCACTACACTATTTTCTATCTCAATTTCTTGTTCATGCTTTCTGTCCATTTTTGTTCCCTTTCATAAGTAAAATTCATCTTTTAGATATTCTATCATAATTACTTTACTGTTTATCTAAAAAACCTCCTATACATTTTAACCTAAGCTTGCTATAATTTCTTATCTATACAAATTTTAAACACTAGGACATTTATGGGTATATTTATTGCCTTAATCGTATTTTCATTTTTAATATTTTTTCATGAGCTAGGTCACTTTGTTGTAGCCCGTTTTTTTGGGGTCAAAGTTGAAGTATTTAGCATCGGTTTTGGAAAACGTCTCTTCACCAAACAGATAGGTGAGACCCAGTGGAGCTTCTCTGCTATTCCTCTTGGTGGTTATGTCCGTATGAAAGGTCAAGATGACAGTGACCCTAACAAAAAAAGTTACGATGAGGACTCCTACAATACCAAAACACCTCTCCAACGTATTCTCATCTCTTTGGCTGGTCCTTTTGCTAACTTTCTGTTGGCTTTTCTACTCTATCTCACCATAAGTATTGTGGGTATTCCTAAAATTTTAACCACCGTAAGCGATGTCAATACCACTCACCCTGCCTATTTAGCAGGAATGCGAAGTGGCGACACCATTGTCTCTATTAATGGTATAAAGACAATTTACTGGGAAGAGATTGGTAAAAATATTAAACAGCAACCCGAACCACTCAACATCACCATTGTACGCAAGAGCAAATTGATTGATTTAGAGATGACCCCCATCGCTTATAAGACCAAAAATAGATTTGGTACAATAAGAACACGGTATATTATTGGTGTCTCTCCCGATGTGAACAAGACAAAAACGCTCTATTATAACCTTTCAGAAGGTCTTAATTATGCATATAAGAAGACCCTCTTTTCAGCCCATTTTATTTTTAATAACTTAAAAAAATTGGTCATGGGAGAAGTTCCTCTTAAAGATTTAAGTGGGCCTGTGGGCATGGTAGATATGACAGCCAAAGTTGCCAAAATGGGTATGGTTGCCTTGCTTGCTTTTGCAGCACTTATCTCTGTAAACTTAGGGGTAGTTAACCTTCTGCCAATACCTGCACTCGATGGGGGTCATACCCTTTTTCATCTCTATGAACTCATCACAAAAAAACCTGCGAGTGAAGAGATAATGTGGAAATTGACACTTTTTGGATGGTCCATACTACTTAGCCTAATGGTTTTGGGCTTCTACAACGATATAAATAGATTATTAGGATAGGATATTAAAATGAAAGAACAATTACGAAAAAATTTAGATGAAGTTATCTGGAACATTGAACAAGCCCGTGTATTAATCAATGAACATCATATTGTTAAACTGGTAGCTGTGGGCAAATATTCTGATGAAGCAAACATTAAAACGCTCTATGAATTGGGACAGAGAGCCTTTGGAGAAAATCAAGTACAACAGCTTGAAACTCGTACCAAAAACCTTGAAGAGCTACCGTTAGAGTGGCACATGATGGGGAACTTACAGAGTAATAAAATCAACAAACTTATTGAGCTACGCCCTGCCCTATTTCAATCGTTAGATTCTCTAAAACTGGCAGAAGCACTCAATAAACGATTAGCACAAAAAGAGCAAAAGATGTCATGCTTATTGCAGATAAATGCTGCGAATGAAGAGAGTAAATCAGGAGTAAGTGCTGAAGAAGCCTTTGATATTTACCAACAGATTCAAGAGAGTTGTCCTCAACTACGGCTTAAAGGTGTTATGAGCATTGGTGCAAATGTTGATGATGAAAAAGAGATTCAAAAAAGTTTTGAAACCACACATACTATTTATAATCAGTTACAAAAAGAGGGTGCGACTATCTGTTCTATGGGTATGAGCAATGACTATGAGTTGGCTATTAAATGTGGTTCAAACTTAGTACGAATTGGTTCTAAAATTTTTAAATAATATATAGGGGAGAGAAAAAATGCGACAACTTGTACACTACTACGACGACTATCAGACATTCCTTAACTGGACTAAAGAGCATAAGATTACCAACAGCAATAAGCTTTTCATCGAGATAAATTTTCCAAGTTCTGACCAAAAAGAGCTAAAGAAACTTTTAACCACTCTACAGAAAGATTTTTCAGAAGCTATTATTGCAGGAATGCAAAGTTTCACCTCTTTTGCTAACCATAAAGTTTCAGATATTAATAGCAACCCTGTTATCTCCATTATGGAGTTTGAAAATAGTAGCTTAAGCTCAGAGGTACTTGATTTGAGTTTAAATTATGTCAAAGGACAAGCTCCTCTTTTAGACATTACAGCTGTGGAAAAGCACCTTCAACCTGACACCAAAGCGTTACAAATTCTCTCTAGTTACAATAACTCTTCAACCTCTGAATATATCAATGACATTGGAGCTGTCTTTGGACACCTTAAAGTATTTGGTGGGGGTGCGACCCATAGTGAGGGAGAAGAGAGTGCTTTTGTATTTCATAAAAACACTGTTTATCCCAAAGCTGTTATCTTAATTTTCATGCATGGAGAAAACCTCAATGTTGAGCTTTACCAAGCATTTGACTGGAAACCTATCTCTAAAAAGAAGAAAATTACAGAAGTCAAGAACAACTCTATTTTGACCATTGACAATACAAAAGCCTTGAATATTTATAAAAAATATTTTCCCAATATTGCCGATGACCCATCTGTCTCTATTCAAGTACCTCTCTATATTACTAAAAACAATGTCTCCAATACAGCCCATATCTTAGATATTGACTTTAAAGAGCAGAGTTTAAAAGTAGCCCAAGAGCTACAAGTGGGAGATGTGGTACAACTCTCTATTGGTAACTACAATGCCATGATGAACAGAGTCAAAGAGATTAACGCATTTTTAACCAATACCCCAGCACAGGGACTTTGGATAGCCACCTGTATCTCGTATGAGTATGGATTTAGAATTCCTATTATTCACTACATCTCAAGTATTAAAAGCAACAACCATGTCTTTGGATACTCCACAGCACAAGAGTATTTCAATACTGAAAATCAACCAAGTACCTACCATAACCACACCTTTGTTATGGCTGCTATTACAGAGTCTATCTCAGATTATATTGAACTTAGTAGTGACTTCTCAGACAAAAACATTGGACCATTTGAGATTGCTAACAAAAACCTCTACTCCATTATGCACCGAACAGCCAATGAGCTAAACCAGTTAACTGAAAACCTAGAAAATATTGTTAACTTGCGAACCAAAGAGCTTAATACCCTCAACCAAGAGCTACAGGTTAAAATTAACAATGCTGTTCGTAAAGAGCAACGTCAAAATGCCATTATGACCCAACAGTCGCGATTGGCATCAATGGGTGAAATTTTAGAAAACATTGCCCACCAGTGGCGACAACCACTCAACACCGTCTCTTGGATTATGAATGACACCCTTATTAAGGCCCAACTGGGTAGAGGAGATGAGATTGACCTTGAAGATTTAGCACAACGTGTTAACGGCTCTATTCAGTTCCTCTCTGAAACGGTTGAAGACTTTAGACGCTTTGTTGACCACTCAGATATGGCACAGACATTTAATGTGAAACGTACTATTGAATCAACCATCTCGCTCATTAAAGAGACTCTTATTGAGTATGCTATTGATATTCAGCTTGATTGTCCTGATGATGTCAAATATAAAGGGTTTGAGAATGATTTGAAGCACGTTATTATGAACCTCATTAACAACGCCAGAGATGCATTTGAAGAGCGTAAAATTAAAAATGGAAATATCTCTATTCGTGTCTATCATGAAAAAGATGAGCTTATTATTGCCATTCAAGATAACGCTGGAGGAATCTCAAAACCTATTCTTAAAAATATTTTTGAGCCATACTTCACCACCAAACACAAAACCAAAGGGACAGGATTGGGACTCTACATGAGTAAAAACCTCATAGAGAAAGTAAAAGGGACACTCGAAGCGTTCAGTATTGTCAATCAAAAGACCACCTTTATTATTACCCTGCCTGATGAAGGAGCCATTCCAACCTCAGCTACTACCCTGATGGAGGAGTAAGAGAAGAGATTCGTTCTTCTTCTCTCTAAGTTTTACTATGGAACGTATGAAATAGTAGGAATTCCCATTCCTTCAGGGAGTCCACACATTAAGTTTGCAGCTACTAAAGCTTGTGAACTTGCCCCTCTTAAGAGATTATCAATTGCAGAATTTACAAAGAGTCCATTCCCATTTTTAGCAGCAAAAATATCACAAAAGTGTGTTCCAGCTGTACTCTTAATATCGACAGGTTTTTCACGTATACGGATAAACATATCATCTTTATAGAACTCTTTTAGAACTTCTAACGGCTCAATCTCTTCTTTAAGTGTGGCATAGACTGAGACCAGTTCCCCACGTGTTGCAGGAATAAGGTGAGGCACAAAGTTGACATTCATCTTGACACCATGTAGTTTCTCTATCTTCTCTGCTATCTCAGGGGCATGTCTATGTTTTAAAGGGTTATAGGCAAAGATATTCTCATTGATATTCACAAAATGTGTCGTTTCACTAAGCTTCTTTCCTGCCCCACTTACCCCTGACTTGGCATCGACAAACAATGGTGCGTTATGGTCAAGGTAGGGAATAAAGGGCAAAATTCCTAACAGCGTGGCTGTTGGGTAACACCCCGGTCCTGCTACAAGCTTTGCCTTTTTTAAATCTTCTCGATAATACTCAATAAGAGCATAGACAGCCTCCTCTAAATGCTCTCTGTCCTCATGTTCACAGTAATGCTCTTCATAGGTCTCAAGCTCTAACCGATAGTCAGCAGAGAGGTCAACAACTTTAATTCCCTTTGCTACCAACTCCTTGGCAAACCCCATAGAGGCTTTATGAGGAAGTGCCAAAAAGACCAACTCACAACACTCAGCCACAGCTTCAACCGACGCTTTTTCAACAGGATAAGTAATAACATCCACAAGTGAAGGGTGAAGTGCTTCAATCACAGTATCCCCCGTAGTCGTTGCCAAATATTTTAGCACAAACTCAGGATGAGTTACCAACATTTTAACCAGCTCCAGCCCTGTATAGCCACTGGCTCCTACAATACCAACATTTACCATTACAGTACTATCTCTACATAAGAGACCGACTCCACATCAAATGTTTTTTTACCAGAAGGCAGGGTAATTGCTACCTCATCCCCCTCCTCTTTTCCAAGTAATGCACGTGCCATTGGTGAGCCAATAGAGATTAGCCCATTGTCTGGGTTAGACTCTTGTGACCCCACCAAAGTATACGTCACCTCAGAGTCATCCTCTTGGTCAACCAACTCAACAGTGGAACCAAAACTGACACGCTCATGAGGAAGAGTAGCTGGGTCAATCACCTGAGCACGTCCCACAAGGTCAGTCAAATCTAAGATTCTAGCTTCCATTAACCCCTGTTTATCTTTAGCTGCATGATACTCAGCATTCTCTTTTAAATCACCCAACTCTCGTGCCACATCAATCACATGAGCAATCTTAGCTCTCTCTACAGTTTTAAGTTGTTCTAACTCCGTTGATAACTTATCAAAGGTTACTTTTAACATTGGTTCTTTTTGCACGATATTTCCTCTTTTTCTAACATAGTTTTAATTGGGCTTATTATACCATAGCACCATGAAAAAAATATTACTAAGCTTCATGCTGTTAATAGATTTCAGTTTTTCAGCCACTCCTGAGCAGATAGAGCAATATATTATGCTCTCTGATGCAAACCGTGACTTAATAGAGATGAAACAGACAGTAGAATCCATCATTCCTCCAACACTCACAAGCAACACTCTTATTATTACAGCCTACTTCAATGAGTACTTAACCAAACACTTAACGTCAAATGAGATAGACAAACTTATTAAACTCTACAATAATCCTCTTTTAAATATTCTCAAAGAGCTTAACCAGCAAATAAGCACCGAAGAGCGTCAAGCATTCAAGCTCATGTTAAAAGAGAATCCCTACTCGAAAAAACGTCTCGCAGTAGCCCAAAAAATCACTCAAAACATCTTTGATAGTGAGGATTTAAAAAATATTAGATATGGTCTACAAGAGAAAATATCAGAAGCCTTTGGAGGAGAACAAGAGAGTGAATTTATCTCCCAAAAAAAAGAGAAACAGCTGTTAGAAAGAATGAGAAATGAACTAAAACTTTCACTTCTATACTGCACTCAAAATTTAACCATAGAAGAGTTAAAAAAACTTCAAAAGCTCACTAAAAACCCTCTTCTAAAAAAAGCCACCAAAGTTGAAATAGACGCTTCACTCTACGCAGTAGAACTCTTTTTGAAAGCAGTTTTAATGGAGTTTATTGAGAAGTAACTGTTGCTCTTAGCTACCTCTCACAATTTTAAGATAAACACACTACCATACAGCTATGAAAAAAATACTAATAACCAATGATGATGGTTTTGACTCTCCTGCTCTTTTGGCACTCATTGAGGCGTTAAAACCTCTGGCTGAGATTATCACCGTTGCTCCTACACTTGAAAAGTCTGCGTGTGGTCACTCACTTACCCTTACTAAACCCCTAAAATTTGTTGAATTAGAAAAGAATTTTTATAAACTTGACGATGGAACCCCAACCGATTGTGTCTTTTTGGCATTGCACAAACTCTACCCACAAGATGCTCAACCTGACTTGGTCATCTCTGGTATTAATATGGGAGCCAATATGGGAGAAGATATTACCTATTCAGGTACAGCATCAGGGGCGATGGAGGCTGTGTTACAGGGTGTGCCTGCCATTGCCATCTCTCAAGATTTCTCCGATGACATGAGAGAGAAAGAGGGGTTTGACTATGCACTGGCGATGCAGAGCATTCAGACCATTGTTACAAAAATATTTGAAGGAGCATTCCCCTTAGCTCCTCGTAAATTTTTAAATATTAACATTCCTGCTGTTTTGCCAAGTGATTCAAAAGGATTTAAAATCACCAAAACAGGAAGCCGTGTCTACACCAATGATGCTGATGCACATATTAACCCACGGGGGCAAGAGTACTTTTGGATTGGGCTTGTTAACCATGAGTGGAGAGAGACCAAAGGAGAGATGACCGATGTTCAAGCCGTTAAGAGTGGCTACGTCTCCATTACCCCTATTCATCTTGACATGACAGCACATCAAGATATTAACCTATTAAAAGAGTGGCTATGAGTAGCGAAATAGAGGCACGATTTCAACGCTGTCTGCTTCTCTTTGGAGAGGAGAACTTTGAGAAACTTCAAAATGCCAAAATACTCATTTTAGGTGTGGGTGGTGTGGGTTCGTATGCTCTTGATTGTCTTTGGCGTTCAGGGGTTTCAGACATTACCATTTTGGACTATGATGTCTATGATGAGACCAACCAAAACAGACAGATAGGCTCTGATGCTGTAGGAGAAGTTAAAGTAGATGTCTTAAAAAAGCTCTACCCAACAGTCACTACCATGAACCAAAAGATGGATATGCAGTGGGTTAAAGAGTTTGACTTTGAACCTTATGATTTGGTCATTGATGCAGCTGATACCACCAAAGTTAAGATAGAGGTTGCTAAGAAGTGTTACAAAAAACTCATTATGGCATTGGGTTCAGCCAAACGATTTGACGCATCCAAAATAGAAGTCGCTTCCATTTGGAAGACACATGGTGATGCCTTGGCACGAAAGATAAGAAATGAACTCAAAAAAGCAAAATTTGACCGAAACTTTACGGTGGTCTTCTCTCCTGAACAGGACAACTGTGTGGAGAAAGGCTCATGTGTTGCTGTGACAGGAGCTGTAGGGTTAACAGTCTGTTCAGAGACCATTAAACGCATATTAAAATAGTCTCAAAGGAGAAAAAATGAAACAGAATTTATTTGAAATGGGTGCAGATTTTTCAGATGGGTGGGAGGCTGACAACAGAACAGAACCTTCTAAACACATTACAAATGAAATCAAAGAGCCTCCTCAACATCGGCTCCATTTTGCCAAAGAGAAACGGCGAGGTAAAGTGGTAACCATTGTCAAGCCATTTATGTTAGAAGCCAATGAACTAAAGAGCGTGTTAAAAATCTTAAAGAAAAAGTTAGGAACAGGTGGAACAGTCAAAGAGAAGAGTTTGGAGTTTCAAGGAGAGGTAAAAGAGGGTTTAAAGGTTCAATTAGAAAATTTAAACTTTGGATTTAAATAGAGAGCATTATCTCTCTATTTAAACATAACGATTATACGTTAGTACTTCCACAGTGTCCACATTTTTTAGCAGCTACTGGAATTTCCATTGCACACTCATTACAGTTTTTAGTAGTCGGTGCAGACTCCTCTTCTGGTACTTTTAGTTTGTTGTACCCTTTAATAAACATAAATACCACAAAACCAAGAATAACAAATGAGATAATATCATTTACAAATGTACCATACTTAATAGCAGGTGCTCCTGCTTTCTCTAAAGCAGCCATGCTTGCATACTCTTTACCATCAAGGGCAATGAAGAGTTGAGAGAAATCAACTTTTCCCATTAACATACCCACTGGAGGCATAATCACATTTTCAACCATTGACTTAATAACCGTAGCAAACGCTCCACCAAAAATGAAACCTACTGCCATATCGACCATATTTCCTTGTATTAGAAACTTTTTAAATTCACCAAACATATATTTTATCCTTAAATTAATTTGAATGGAAAGGATACCATATTAAATATTAAATATTAATATTTTAAAATAAATAAACATAAAAATTAATGTTATTTTATGCTCTTATCTGAGCATAAAAAGAAGTCCAGCCAACCAAAGAATAAGTGGACTTAATACCATAAAAATAATTTTTATATTTTTCATACTTTTTGCTGACATCAATGTTAAAACAAAGAGTGCAATAACCGATGGAACAACCCAGTCGGGTAATGGCATTGGTGCCCCTGCTGCATAGGAGTGTAGTCCTGAGAGGTAGTAGTTTACCCCAAAGTAGGTCATAATTACCGAAGAGTACCCCCACAGTGATGCCACATTAAAGGCGAATGGGTTGTTTAACTTTGGAATAAACCGTAGGTGTAAAATGGTCGCATAGACCAAAATGGTGACCCCTGCCCATGTCTCTTTGGAGTCCCAACCCCAGTAACGACCCCAAGACTCATTGGCCCAAACTCCCCCAAGGAAGTTACCAACAGTCATTAAGAAAAGTCCCACAATTAGACTCATCTCTGCAATATTAGTAAGCTCTTTAATGGCACGGTCAATATTCTCTGAATTACCCTCTTTTCTCATAATAAACAAGATAAGTACAAGCAGTGACAACATAGAACCAAGCCCTAAGAATCCATCACCTGAAATAATAGTTGCCACATGAATCATAAGCCAATATGACTTTAGAACAGGGACTAAGTTGGTAATCTCAGGATTAATGAAATTCAAGTGTGCCACCCCCATGGTAATCCCTGCAAGCAAGGCTGTTGCCCCTAAAGTAAAGGGTGATTTTCGTGCAAAAATAAGCCCTGCTACTATTGTTGAGCCTGCAATAAAGACAATGGATTCATATGCATTTGACCATGGAGCATGCCCTGCAATATACCAACGCATCGCCATACTTCCGACGTGAACAATAAATCCACCAATCATCAATACCCATGCAATGTTGTTAATAACATTCAAAGAACGATTTGGTTTAACAATATTGATAAAAGAGGCTAAGAGTAAAATTAAACCTACTAAGATGTATAGAGGTACCAATTTAGACAAGAGTCCTAATCGGTTATAGGTTATCTCCATATTGGTCACTTTTTCATCAGGGAGTACTTCTGCTCCAAATTTCTTTTGGTACATGGTAATAAGATTAATCGCTTTATCAAACTTATCGGTTTCACCCTTCTCTTGAATAGCTGTAGCCCCTTGGAAAAGATAAACTGTCATCATTCTTACCATGTCAGAAATCTCTTTAGGTAACTTAGAGATAGCATCTTGTGGATTCATCCATTTGTTACCCTTATCATGAGGAACGGGATAGAGTTGAAGTAGTGAACCTGTATAAACCATATACGCGATATTAAGACGCTCATCTGATTTGACTAACTCTTTGTCATAAGCTGTTTTATCAAACGGCTTTTTACGGACAGACGTATTAATCTGTTTTTCAAGTTTATAATCCCCATCCTTGGTAAAAAAACTCATAAATGGAGCATACTTGGTATCTTTTTTCAATCCAAGGTCTAAGGCAATTTTTGGATGGTCTATCTTAATCATCGGAATAGTTTGATAATTTCTTGGGTCAACCGTCATTCCAAGTAACATCTCTGTAGGCTCTACCCCATAAATGGTACTTTTCCCTGAGAGTTTTGCAATAATCTCATGAGCTAGCGTATCAATAGGCTTCATTCGCCCACGACCATCTTGTAAGATAATATGCCCAAACTTCTCAACACTCTCTTTAGGATAAGCATCTATCATTTTTTGTTGCGTATCATCCAGTGTTGGTAATTTTGCTGCTTGCAGTGGTGTGGTGTAACTTAGTGCAAAAAGTGTTACCAAAACGGCTGCTGAGGCTTGTAGTTTTCTAGCACCTTTAAGAAGCTTTTGGAAACGTCCATTTTTATCAAACAGGTTCCAAATCATCCCTAACGCTAAAAGAATATACCCAATATAGGTTGGCCATGTTCCAGGGTCATGATTGACTGACAAAATTGTCCCTTTCTCATCTGGGTCATAAGAAGATTGGAAAAGTCGGTAGTTTCTATGGTCAAGAATATGGTTCATATAGATTTTATACGGCATTCCTTCTATTCCTCTCTTTTCATCAATTAAGATAACATCCGATGAATATGATGAGGGACTCATCGAACCAGGGTAACGTTGCAACTCAAAATCAACCAATTTCACTTTAAAAGGAACATCTATACTCTTTGCTCCTAGATACATAGCAACATTTACCCCTCCAATATTAAGGCGTTTAGTTCCACTAATCTCTCCATTATAGGCAAACAGATCAACCTTTTTTTGCTCACCATTTACCGTTACAGTATAGGTTACAATTTCAGGTTTACCATTTTTAGTTTTATGAGCTCGACTAATGTAATCCATAACAGATTTATCATGAAGTTTTTTGAGAACCACTGAGTTTCCATTAAACTGATAGAGTTTTTTAGAAGTAAAAGGGTTTACTCCTTTCTCTAACGTTCCCTCTTCACGCGTTAACATAGAGAGTGTTTTCATCTCCACTTGATTCTCAATCTCCAATGCACCATCACTATTAATATGTACAGTAACCACAGGAGTAGTAGCATTTTTAACTTTATGGTTAAACGTTAGTAAAAAAGAGCCAGCATCATAGACTTCACCATCGGTTAAATAGACCTGTTTACCTTTTCCACCTCCTGAAACCATAAGCTCTAACACTTTTTTTCCATTTACTTCGTCTTTAGTTAACGCTTTCTCTCCAGCTGGAAGATAACGTTCTAGCTTTACAGTTACCTCATTACCATCTAAATCCCAACTTTTAGAGAAACTATTTTTACTCATCGAAGAGAAAAGTACTGGTTTTTCAAAGCTAACACTCTCCTCTTTCGTCTCAAGCTCAATTCTTAAAATTTTCTCCGAAGAGGTCATACTAGAAGCAATTTGACCTTCACGAATGTGCATTACCCCTTCGTAACCCACATATCGTGTAATCAATGATCCTATAGCAATAACAAGAAAAGCTAAGTGAAAGATAAAAACGGAAGGTTTTGTTTTATGACTCTTATACTTAAACATATTGTAAAGTAGTAATAGAATGAAATAGAGAAGAAAAAATTCAAACCATTTTGAATTGTAAACCAGTGCTTTGGCTGTCTGTGTACCAAAATCATTTTCGATAAACGTTGCACCCCCAATAATCGCACCAAACAAGAAAATAACCAAGACGGCTACTTTCATTGAAAATATTTTTTTTAACATACATAATCCTGTGTTATCTAGCTTTATAAGTTACATCGTAATGTACACTATATGGATTCGATTGTAACAAAAAAGTATTAACAGAACATTAATTATTCCCCTAGGTTTTATAAAATTTTTCTTAAAAAGACCCCTGACTCAATATGATGAGTATGAGGAAATTGGTCATAGATAGCACTCTCTTCAATAGTATGGGTTTTGGTTAGCTCCACCAAGTCACGAGCCAATGTTTCAGGATTACAGGAGATATAAATAATATTTTCTATATTTGAGATAAGTTTAATGGTATCTTCATCCAACCCAGCCCGTGGGGGGTCAACCAACACCGTAGAGAAGCTGTAACTATCCAAATCAACCTCTTTCAGACGGGTAAACTCCCTCTCTTTGTTCAACGCTTGGGTCATCTCCTCGGACGCCAAACGGATAAACTCAATATTGGTCACTCCGTTTAGCTCACAGTTCTCCTTAGCAGCGTAGATAGAACGTTTTGAAATCTCTGTGGCTAAGACTTTGTCAAAATATTTAGCAAGAGGAATGGTAAAGTTTCCTAACCCACAATAACTCTCTAAAAAGTCACCCCCTTTAACCTTTTTTGCCTGTTTAATAGCCCACTCAATCATGTGAATATTGACAGCTGGGTTGGGTTGAGTGAAACCACTCTCATAGTGTCTATATAGATAATCTTTATTATCTATATGTAGCCTTTCAGTTACAAACTCCTCAGAGAGTATCACTTTCTGCTTACGACTTCTTCCCATAATCTTAGCATTTAACAGCTCTTCTAACCCCTTAGCTTCGACACTCCAATCCTCTTCCAATTTTCGGTGATAAATCATGGTAATCAGACACTCATCCGTAGTGGTTGCCAAAAACTCCACAGCAAAAAGCCGATGTCGTAACACCTCTGAGCTGTTAATCTTCTTTAAAAGAGGTTTCATCCGTTTTTCAATAGGTTCGATGACCTTAGGACACTCAAAAATATTTACAGCACCTTTTTTATCGAGTCGTCCCATCGCATAGTTCGAGACCTCATCGTCATGCCAAATTTTAAACTCAGCTCTGGCACGATAGTGTGACTCAGTAGCAGAAAAAACTTCTAACTCTTTCACCCCAAATGGAGAGAGTAAACCAAGCACTCTCTCTTTTTTGTCTGCCAACTCCTCTTCATAACTCAACTCAAATATTGCACACGAACCACACGTTCCAAAATGTTCACACTTCACAAGCGACCTTAAAATTAATATGGCGTATTTTATCCTAAATATTTTATGTTAAAATTACACAATGAAATATCTACACATACATTCACTCTTTTTTCCTGTCTTATGGTTGGGTCTCTATCTTGACAGTACTACCATGGCACAAACATTTTCACATACTCAATGGGTAACAAATGTTTTGGTTCTTCTTAGTTTTAGTTGGATTTACTTCCATGTATCAAAAGTTGTAAAACAGCTCATGTTAAATGGTCTTTTGATTGCCTTACTTGGAGAACTATTTTTTGCATTAGTCTTAGGAATGTACACCTATCGACTTGAAAACCTACCTCTCTATGTTCCCTTTGGTCACTCTCTTATTTACGCTACGGTCTACTACTTTGCCAAAGAGCCTCTGGTTCAGAAATATCAAGACAATATTACTGCTCTACTCTATATCGCCATGATTATTTACTCTTCTGCGTGGCTCATTTTTGCTTCTGATGTTTTTGGATTTCTCTGTATGTTAGTTATTGTAGTAATCTTTAAGAAACGCCCCAATACCAAACTCTTTTTTCTCTTAATGTTTTTTAGCATTGTCTATTTAGAGTTAGTAGGAACACACTATCAATGTTGGCAGTGGCCAGAAATTTGGTTTGACAAAATAGCACTTGTCCCTTCTGCAAACCCACCCTCTGCCATCTCTGTTTTCTACTTTGGTTTTGACATTGGTTGTTTATGGGTTTACAAGAAGCTCAATGCTCAACGATGGCAACGTTTTAAACGACTTCGTGCCTTAAAAAATACTCAATCCAGTTTTAGTAGTAAATAGCTCTAACGCCAACGTACCCACATGAGAGTTACCATTGGCATTTAGCCGTGGTGACCAGACAGCGATGCTCATCACATTTGGCACAACAGCCACAATGCCACCACCCACACCTGACTTGGCAGGAAGCCCCACATGAAAGGCAAACTCACCACTCGCATCGTAATGTCCACAAGTGAGCATGAGTGCATTGACCCGTTTGGCTTGGGCTTCATTTAAAAACTCTTTTCCTGAGATGGGGTCTTTTCCATTAAATGCCAAGTAAATCATGGCACGGGAAAGCTCTTGGGTATTCATGGAGATAGCACACTGTTTAAAGTAGGTCTGCACCACCTCATGCACATCATTTTCAAAATTCCCAAAACTTTTCATAAGCTGTGCCAAGGCGAGGTTTCGTGAAGCGTGTTCCATCTCCGACTTTGCCACTACTGCATCAAACCCTATGGATTGGTCATCGGCAATGTCACGAATAAACTTCATCACCGTCTCCAACGCTGCATAGTCACCTCCAAAATGGCTCATTAAAGCATCCATCACCACAATTGCTCCTGCGTTAATAAATGGATTTCGAGGAACTCCATTCTCATACTCCAACTGCACCAACGAGTTAAACGCCGACCCCGACGGCTCAACCCCTACTCTTTTGTAGAGGCTCTTAGAGTAGGTCTCAATGGCTAATGAAAACGCCAACACCTTCGAGATGCTCTGAATAGAAAATTTCTCTTCACTCTTCCCTACCGAAAACTGCTCGCCACTCTCTAGTGTAATGGTCATGGCAAACTGATTTGGCTTAACCTCTGCTAAGGCAGGAATGTAGTCGGCGACCTTTCCCTCTTTGAGTTCACTCTTTATCTCTTTGGCAATCTCATCCAATATTTTTTGGTAATCCATCCACCCCTCCTTAACTAAATAGCCGACTGAAAAAAGAGCTTTTCCCCGTCAATTTATCAATAAGTGTAAAGTAG
>Ga0256827_10001101_pt1 | contig 17060 bp, 15 predicted proteins | sample CV84metaG_FD_185977 | JGI IMG/M metagenome (GOLD analysis project Ga0256827, IMG submission 185977) | Hydrothermal vent microbial communities from East Pacific Rise, Pacific Ocean - CV84 | ecosystem: Environmental > Aquatic > Marine > Hydrothermal vents | place: Pacific Ocean: East Pacific Rise... | reverse complement strand
AGTATCTTTCTTTATGGGCTTGAATACTTGGCTAGAACTCTTCTTAACTCCGAGTACTTTTCTTCTGAATTAAAATTTATTTTTCACTTCTTTCATTTTAAGGATTTGGAAATTGGCGACTACTGAAGAAAAAGATAGAGAAAAAAGAAGAAGTAAAGAGTTCATCCCCAACAGCTTACCCAAATAAAAGATAAGCCAAAAGAAATAAAAAGATAAAAAAGAGCTTTTAGCCTCGCTGATTCCCAGCAAAGAAGTTTCCTGCTAATCCCAACGGGACAACGGTTCTGTAAAACAAGTAACGCCCTGCTATTTCCGATACAAATGACCCCAATAAAGAGATAATAAGCGTCGATTCAGCCCAAGCAATTAACCCACTAGCCGTAAATAAAATGGCTACTAATGGAAGAGCTAAACCAAATATAACCAGTGTGTTCCAACGCATCTTTTTGATGTTTCCAAAGGTTTCATCTAAAAGCGTTCGTGTACGGTTGAACTGATAGTACAACTCGCCCTCTTTGTCTAGATGTTTATAGAACATCATCTCTTCATAAATGGTTAAGACTTGTGCCATTCCTGCTAAAAGAGCTACGGCTAGCAGTACCGTTACACCATTTGCCCCATCACTTAGCAAAAGAAGAAGAGCTATTAGAATAAACCCTACATAACCCGAACCAAAGAATCTCTTGGTCGTTGAGACTCGGTTCCATGCTGGTCTGGCTCGTACTCTATAAATCATTGATTGTGCATAGATTCCAAAGATACCCATCGCCAAGGTTAAAAGCATAACAAAAAGAAGTAAAGCACCTTTTATCTCTAAGAAATACATTCCTGCAACAACAGTGGCTAAACCTGTGTACGCCCCCAAAGCAATGGCTTCACGAGAGAGCCATGATGTTTTCCAATTTTTCATGGCTGTCATTGCCAAAATAGGACGACCCAAATGCAGAGCTGACAACGGTAAACCAATCGCCGATGGAATAAACGCCATTATTGCCATTGCCATTGTTGGTTCGGGTAGATTAAATCCAAATGAAAATAACAGTTGACCCAAAAACAGAGCCAAAAATGCACCCAAAGAGATTTGTGTCAATACCGTCATAAAGACTAAAGGCAACTCTGCATGAGCAGGTTTTAATAGTCGCTCATCAGCAGGTTTATATTCGGGCATATTTTCAGGCAGGGTATAACGTGTGGTCGGTTTGGTAATGCTCACATCAGGCAAATGAGGAGCAACCCCCTCTTTTTCCATACCGTATTTAATCCACTCCTCTTTGTGTACCACTTCTATCTCAATCGCTCCTGCTGGACAGGCTTGAACACAAGCAGGAGTCTCCCCCACAGCCAATTTATCATGACACATATCACACTTGGTTACAATACCTCTATCGTAGTTCATTACAGGAACTTCATAAGGACAGTTCCATGTACAGTATTGGCAACCAATACAGCTGTCATCATCGTGCCAAACAATTCCATTGTCTTCAAATTTCACATACGAATTGGTAGGACAACCACGCAAACATTCAGGGTCAATACAGTGGTTACAGGACATCGAATTAAAGAGTTGAGAAACATTAGGAAACGTTCCCCCCTCCATCTCCCCAACTCTTCGCCATTTCACTTCAGCAGGATTATTTTGAAGCTCATTACACGCAGCCTCACAACAGTGACACCCCACACAAGCCGTAGCATCAAAGTGAAAACGGTACTGTTCCCCCTCTTTTAATTCGGGTACATCAATACTGTAGTTACCACACTGCATCCCTGTTTCTGCCTTGTGATTTATAAAACTATCTAGTGGTGTTGAGTTCATTCCTAATCCCTTGTTTACATAATTATCTAAGTGTGATTATAGTTTAAATTTTATCAATATAAGGGCTTAATTTGTATGATTTTTAATCAAGTTATCTTTTGGACAACCTAAGAAACCTCTTAAAAGAACTGATTGTATATTATTTAATCACAAAATAGAGACAAAAGAGAATAAAATGTATATTTTTTAATCATAAATTGTAAAAAACTTGATTTAAATCAAGACAATTATTATTTAATAATTTTATACTATATATAACTTATATTATTTAATAATATTTGTAGTACTAAAAAAGGAGCAATCATGACATTTTCCAACTCGGCTGAGTTATTGTCGTTTCACTGGTTTGCCTACTCCATCTACTCTGCATTAATTATTTCAGTTATTGCATGGTTTGGGTACAACCTAACACGAAAAGAGAAAGCTAAATCAGTGGTGCGTATACCATTTTATACTTACATAGGCTTTTTAGTAGCAATGGGGGTAGGACATCACATCTTTACCTATAACACCATTCCTTGGGTATCGCAAGATATTACCCGACATGAAATCACACCTGATGCAACCTATACCTTTGAGATAGAGAATCACAAGTGGATAAACATGCCTAAAAAAGTAACCGTTCAATGTGAACAGACCATCGAGTTTGATGTACGAAGCCGTGATTTAGTTTATGGATTTGGACTCTTTAGACAAGATGGGTCAATGGTTATGCAAATGCAAGTAAACCCAGGAACAGACGTGAATGGAATTTTAGACCCTAACGACATTTTATGGACATTTAATCACAATGGGAAATTTGATGTTATCAGCACAGAGTATTCTGGACCAGATGCTTATGACGAACATACAGGAAAAGATTTGATGTTTGTTAAAAACTTTGTTGAAGTTGTTGGTTGTAAAGAAGAGGGAGGCAAAAAATAATGAGTTTAATGAAAAATTTAATAAGTGGTACAAACTTTGACCACAAAAGCTTAAACGCTCTTCAAAAGGTAACCCTTAGAGCCGTAATTGTGAGTTTTCTATTTTATGGTTTGGTAGCGTTAGAAGGAATGATTATGCGTATGGTTCAAGTAGGGCCTACAGCTCCTATTCCTGAAATGTTCTTTCATCCTGACCACTACTTTTCAATTATGACCGTGCATCCAATTGTTGGTATTTTTGGTTCAACCTATCAGTTGGTCTTTGCAGCGTTTAGTTTCTTGGTTCCATTTTTAACTAAAAAACCACTTTACAGTGTCAAATTAGCCAACTGGACATGGGGACTTATTACAGGTGGTACAGCCTTAGCTTGGATTGCTGCATTTGTTTGGCAATACGCTCCACTCTACACGCTCTACTGGCCTCTACCTGCTGATACAACTCAGTTTTCGGCAATTGGTGGTATTGTATTTATTTTAGGTGTCGCTCTTATTATGTTGGGAACCTTTGGATTTATCTATAACATCTACGCAACTATTTTCCAAAAAATTGGTGTTCATGAAAACAAAACAACCAAAGAACTCTTAATCTCTGGATTTGGTATTGATGGTATGTTAAACCTTTGGCATAAACTTACAGGTAAACCACCGTATTCAAAAGAACCTGCCTTAGCACTTCCTGTTGTTGCTATTTTCCGTGGTACGGTAGATACATTCCTTGATGCAATCGTTATCTTAAGTGCAGGTCTTTTAGTACTTGTCTACTTAATCTTTGATGCAAGTGGAAGCCCATTAAATGTAGCAACCATTGATGCACTCCTTTATAAAAACTACTTCTGGTGGGGTCTTGACCTTGTTGCTGATGGCTTGGTTCTTATCTATGTAGCTGGTTCATGGTATCTACTGGCAACACTTATTACAGGTCAAAAGCTCTTTATGGAAAACGTTGCACGGGCGGCATTGATGTTAGAACTTTTGGTATCGTGGATGGTATGGTCACACCACCTACTCGCAGACCAAGGGCAACCTGAAATGATGAAACTTATCTCTGGAGAGATGGTAACAGCATTTGAGCTTCTAACTCAAGGTTTAGCACTCTTTATTACGCTTGTAACCCTTTGGAAAGCACGCCCATTAAAAATGACAATGGAATTAAAATACCTTCTTGGTGGTTTAGTTGGATTTGGATTGGCTGTTCCAGCAGCGATTATTCAAGCAGATATGGGAATGAACCGAGTTCTTCACAATACTCAATGGATTATTGGGGCTCACGTTCATATTGCTCTTATTGTTGGTCTCTACATGACGCTCTATTCAGCTGTTTATGTACTTTGGCCTATCGTAACCAACAATACCAAGCTCTTCTCGAATAAACTCTCAAACATTCACTTTTGGTTACACCTTGTTGGTGGTATCGGAATGGGTGCATTTATGGGAATGGCAGGACTTGATGGTATGCTACGAAGACACCTCTATGTTAATGGAGAGTTCAACACATGGATGGTACTTGCAGCTATCTGTGGAGCAATGCTTCTAACAGCATGGTTCCTCTTCCTTCTTAATGTTGTTATGTCTGTGGGAATTAAAGGACTTATTGGTATATTCCTTCCTGCTGAAGACCAAACAGCCTCTTATGGAATTGAGCCTGAAACGGTAGCCGAAAACCATAAGGTTTAACGCTTCTCTATCTTGTTCCCATGCTCTATATGGGAACAAGAAATAATAAATAAAATAAAAAAAGGAAAAGATTTGATACATCTACCTAGAGTAGCTAACGAAATAAAAAATATTGGTTTGTATGATTTGGTTTTACAAGATGTCCAAAAAATAGCAGGTACAACACGCGTAACAGAAGAACAAATCCTAGAAATCATGAAAACCAATCCTCAAATCTTAGAAGATTATGAGCAGATAAATGTTGAGTATAACCTAAGCAATATTCATCTAAGAGATATAAATTTAGAGAACCTTGATAAGCAGTGTCAAGAAGAAGCAAAACAGATAAATAGCAATCTTGCTCATTTAAGAGAGATAGAACCGTATACCCTCGATTTTGAACAGAGTTCGACCCTCGTTATTATCTTCTCTATCGAGTTTTTTGTCCTCTTCTCTGTTCAATATTTCATTGTACTCCTTGACCTAAAAGAGTGGCAGATTCTTATCTACTCTATTTTTGCAAGTTCCATTGCTGTTGCCTATTGGTATGCTAAAAAAGAGCAAAAAAAATACGCAGTAAACAGTAAAATATTCCACCAAAAGTATAAAGATACACTCAAGCAAATAGAGGCATTCCAAGAACAAGGCTGTATTCAAAAATCTGACTTAATTATAACTTCGTGTGATGAACATGTCTAAGCCCATTAAAATAAGCTACATTTGGGATAAAAACCATGTAGATAAACTCTTTGATGCCTCTTATAAATATCAGTTCAACCACTCACGAAAACGTTTTATAGGTTGGTTCTTTATTGCCCTACTGCAATACGGTGTGGTAATTGCCCTCAAAAAAGATGCCTTTGCCATTCTTCTGTTCTCTACCATTGTACTCTTCTACTGGTATTATGGAAAAAAATGGATTGCCAAAAGACGAGCCGATAAAGCTTTTGAAATGTCAGAGTTTAAAGATAAAGAAATTCAAATGAGCATAGACAATAATGGCTTCACGCTCCTCTCTCCACACCAAGAGAAATGGTCATGGAATGAGGTACAAGAAGTCGTTGTATTGGGCGATGACATTATGATTCATAAATACCCAAATTTTCACTATATCCCCTCAAATGGATTCGAGTCTCTTGAAGAGAAGAGTCGGTTTAAATCATTGGTCAAAAAGTACGGAAGGTTAAGATAATGCTAGAATATATCTATATTGGAATTATTACACTCTTCGTAATAGGATTATTGGTTGTTGGTTTTGTAATGGATAAAGAAGATGTAGAGAGCAGAGATGATTGAAAATAGAGAACCACCTTTCGAGGTGGTATAGTAGAGTTCTTATTTTATCACAAATAACTTCTTCGTTACCCACCACAGACCATTGGCGATATATCCGATAGGTCCATAAACCGTTTTCTCTTTGAAATCTACATTAATAGGCGATAGAGCGACTGCATCGGCTAGATATTTCTGTCTTCCTTTTAAAGAGTCTATCTCTATTTGAACACGTCTTATCTCTCTTTCTATTCTCACTATTTCATCAATATTACTGGTACGATTTAGCAGTTTTTTCATCTTGTCACGAAACAAAATAAGATTTTTAATTCGTGCTTCATTGTCTACAAATTGGTCAGTTACATCGCTTTGAGAGATAGACTGAGAAGTTTTATTCCCCAATTTTGCAATAGCATCAAGTGTCTCTAGGAGTTTAACAGAAGGTACTTTTACCGAAGCGTTGTATCTGTTTTCATAGCCATTAGAGTTTGTAATGTACCCTCCACTCTTTTCAATCAACGCAACTAAACCTTTCGTTGCTTCCTCAATTGTATCCACCTCTACACTAATATCGGCTCTTTTAGTAACAATACGTTTTACAGCAATAGGTGTAGGTGCAATAGGCGACGAGTCTTGATAGATAACAGCTGACTGATAGGCATTAGGAGTTCCCTCTGAAGATACCTTTGAATATTTTGCTCCACATCCTGTAAAGAGTAGAGCTGTAACGATAATTGAAAGTTTTAATGTTTTTGTCATGTCAATTCCTTAGACGATAGTATATCTAAGACATGTAATTAAATTGTGATTAAAGAGCTTTCAACGCCACTAACAATTCTGAAAAAACAGCTGTTCGTGTTTTTTTATCGTTATCGGTCATCATATAGATAATTTCACTAAGTTTTGCAGGAACATTTGGATTCAATTTTGTAACCTCATCACGTTTTATCTTTCGTGCTTGAACCAATACGGGTTCAAAACCTTCTGTTGCCACATAACGCTTTTCGCCTGTCAAAAGTTTAAAGAGCTTTAGTCCAAAATCAAAAATTTCAAAGTTCTCTTTTTTAAAGGTTTTTGGACTCTTCTCTAACTTAAAAGTAATATCTAAGTCCAATTTATCGTTTAAAATATAGTTAATCTTCGTGAAAAACCCAAGAGCTTGATAGGAGTAGTTTGCAGAGAAGTATCGCTCTTCAAAGGTCTCAAAAGTCTCTCCTCGCTCTTTTAAATCGGCATAGGTTTTTAACAAATATTTTACATGATATTTTGCTTCGGTTATAGGCAACGATTTATGCAACATTCTTGCTTCAAATGCTCTACGGGTAATCTTTCCACCCATAAAAATATGCACACCATCCACACGTTTACCATTCTCGTCTTTGGCTTTACACCCCTCAAACCCAATATCTGCAATTCCATGAACCCCACACCCTTTTGGACATGCTGACCAGTTCATCCGTACCATTCCACTCTCAATAGCCACTTCGTTGTTCAAAAAGTTTGCCATATCTACAGCATCGGGTTTATTTGGAATAACTCCAAAGCTACAGGTATGCGTTCCTGCACAAGCAATCATGTCGTTAAAGTAAATATTATTAAACTTATCGTATTTCATAAAAATAGTCGTTGACTCAAAAGCATCCAACATATCTTTATCTATATCGACAACATAAACATTTTGGTCATAAGTCAAACGTAAATCGCCCGAACCAAAACTCTTGGCTCTTTTTGCTACTTCGATTAGGTCTGTACCCGAAAAAACACCCGATGGAACAATAATCTTATGTGCATACTTACCGTTACGTTGCAGAACTCTGTTTGCTCCTAACGCAATATTTTGAGACTGAACCAAGGTTTGACCTGCTGTTTCAAACGTTCGAACTGCTTTAGCCTCTACCCCTTTTACAAACGCTTCAACACCCACATCTTGAAGCAAAAAGTGCAGACGGTTTTTGTTTCGGTTATCTCGGTAACCATAAGTCTTAAAAGTCTCTAACAGAGCCATATAGAAATCAGGAACATCATCAACACTCAGAAAAACATTCGCATCTTTGGATTGAACCCCAACCCTTGCACCCAAATAGACATTAAAACCAAACTCTCCATTTTTATTGGCAAGAACAAAACAGCAATCATGACCAAAAATATTACAAGAGTTCGACATAGAACCCAAAATTCCTGCATTAAATTTACGAGGCAATACCGAAACCCAATCAGGGTTTTCAATGGTTAACTCTTGAAGCTTGTCTACAATTGGTTTGACATCTATAATGTTATCAAATGCCAAGCCTTCTAATGGGTCTGCTACAAAATTTCGTGTGTTATCAGCACCTGTTTGAAAAGTAGACAGCCCAACCTCTTTTAACTCTACAAGAACTTTGGCAATATTTTCTATCTTGATATAACGTAAAACAATCTGCATTCGTGTACTAATATCAATGTAATCATCGCCATACATTCGAGCAATCTCGCCAATACGAATTGCCTGCTCATTATTGAGCTGACCTATTGGTATACGCACACGCAACATAAAATAGTCGCCCTTATCAAAAAGTCCAAAACATTTTAAAAAGTATGCCGAGTCCTCTTTTGATAAACTCTCATAACCTGCTGATGCAATCTCTTCAAGTTGTGCATGAACATCCATTGCATTTTTACTTACTTTGGTCGTCTCTACTTTGTTAACTTTTTTACTTCTTGCCTCTAATGCTTTGGCTAATATAGACATTTAAATCCCTTTTCCTTGAAATTTCTTTTATTAAAAATTTAAGTTTATTATAGTTAAAAATTTATAATGATACTTATAATAGGCTGTATAGTTTTTAGTCAATTTATAAAAACATGAGTGGTCATTTTTTAAGCAAAGATTTCATACAAAATTTCAAAAAATACCCTATAATTCTCTCAAATAATTAGAATAAGGAGTTATTATGGCAGGATTTAAAGCACTGAAAGGACAAGGAGATGCAAAAACATTGTTTGCAGCTTTTTTGTACTTTGATTTTTCATTTATGGTTTGGACTATGCTTGGGGCAATTTCAACAGAAATTGGGGAAGCATTAGCCGTAGGTGGATACGTTATGTCAGCAGGAGACAAAGCAACACTTCTTGCTATTCCTGTACTTTCAGGAGCATTACTTCGTATTTTACTTGGTTTTGGAGTGGATAAATTTGGACCTAAGAAAACAGCACTCATGGCTCAATTTGTAGTTATATCAGTACTTTTTTATGCCTTCTTTAGAGGGGCTAACATTACCTATCCTGAGCTTTTATGGGTAGCACTGGGTCTTGGTTTTGCAGGGGCTTCATTTGCTGTGGCACTTCCACAAGCAGGTCAATGGTATCCACCAAAACTTCAAGGTATTGTTCTTGGAATTGCAGGGGCAGGTAACGTTGGTGTTGTTCTTGACTTTATCTTTGCTCCAAAAATTGCAGAACTTTGGGGTTGGGAAGCAGTATTCTTAGTGGGTGGTATTCTTTCACTTGGTATTTTTATTACCTACATGTTTATGGCAAAAGATGCTCCTTCTGATGTCTACACCTCTCGTCCAAAGAAATTAAAAGATTACGGAAAACTTATGGGCGACAAAGATACTTGGTGGTTTGCACTCTTCTATGCAATCTCTTTTGGGGGATTTGTAGGGTTTGCAGGATACATGAAAGTTTACTTGATGAATACCTATCAAGTTGATATGTCAGCAATTGGAGAGGCATGGTTTAACGAAGGTAACGTAAAAGTTATTGCAGGGTACTTTGGAGCATTAACCATCTTTGCAGGAGCAATTCTTCGACCAATTGGTGGAGCAATGGCCGATAAGCATGGTGGTGTTAAATCCTTATACTTCTTCTTTGGTGCTGTAATGGCATTAGCATTGGTTAACGCATTTGTAACCCTTCCATTTTGGATAGCAATCGCTGTTCTTTTCCTTATTATGGCAAACCTTGGAATGGCAAACGGTGCAGTATTCCAACTTGTTCCACAACGTTTTGGTAAAGACATTGGTATTATGACAGGTCTTATTGGTGCAGCAGGAGGAATCGGAGGGTTCGCACTTATTAAAACACTGGGTTGGAGTAAAGGTGCATTTGATGGTTACTCGGCAGGATTTATGATATTTGCAGGTGTTGTATTGGTAGCAATTATCGGTATTTCAATGGTTAAAACTCGATGGAGAACCACTTGGGGTGTTCAAGCAGGTGGACGAATCTAAGCGATTAAAGAGAGAGTCACTCTCTCTTTAACGTATCAAACGGTATAGTTAAATCTTAAAATATAAAATTTAACTATACATTTTCTCACGTTATATAAAGGCAGGTAATCCCATGAGCAAACAAACCATAAAAACGTCAGGCTTCTCTCTAGTAAAAGGAAAAGAGCTAAAAGGCGATGACTATTTTGACGTAAAAGTCATTGGGAACTTAACCATTGCTATTGTTTGTGATGGCGTGGGGTCAGCCGATGAAGGGGCTGAAGCAGCCAGACGTGTAACCACGCACCTGATGAGCAACTTTAAAAACCGTCCAACCTCATGGAGCATTGAAAAATCCATTAAGACCTTTACCAAATCTATCAATGCTATTTTATACGAAGAGTCCATGGTTAACTATGAACGCCCCGAGCTTGTAACCACCTTGACAATCGTTATTATAGAAGGCGACCGACTCTATGGTGCAAATGTAGGAGACAGTCGTATCTATCTGCAACGACAAGGTATCATTAGCCAACTTTCACACGACCATGTACTCGAAGAGGATGGCTATGATGGAGTCTTAACCCAAGCCATCGGAATTGAAAAAGAGGTTGAACCCTACTACTTTGAAAATATCGTAAATGCAAAAGATAAAATTTTACTCTGTTCAGATGGACTCTACACCATTATAGATGATGAAAAACTCTCTGAAGATATGGGAAATGGGGCACACTTTCTCATCAAACAAGCCTCTAAACGTATGGAGGATAATCTACCCGATGACACAACAGCTGTTGTTATTGATATATTGGGCATTGACCAAGTCGATAAACTCAAACAACAAAAGCTTATTATTCCTGAAAAGCTTGAAGTCGATATGGTTATTGATGGGTATAAACTTAAAAAGTCACTTATTCAAAACAACCGTACTTGGCTCTGTTCCAACAAAGGAAAAAACTATGTCTTGAAATTTGCACCCATTGAAGCCATTGACGACCCAAACATACTTGACCTTTATGTAAAAGAGGCATGGAATTCAAAGCGACTTAAAGCAGGTTTTTTTCCTAAAGCTGTGATTCCTAAAAATCGAACCCATCGTTATTATGTCATGCAAGTTGTGGATGGTGTTGATTTAAAAACCCATTTAAAAAAACGTCATCTCTCTGTAGACGATACCATTAGCCTCGCTAAAATGCTTCTAAAAATGAGCCAATTTCTCTTGAAGTTTGACCTTGTTCATGGCGATATAAAGCCTGAAAACATTATGATAAGCGAACGGGATGGAAAACATGTCTTTAAAGTGATTGATTTTGGTTCAATGACGGAACTCTACAGTATCAACTCTACAGCAGGAACACCTTCGTATCTTGCACCTGAACGCTTTACAGGTTCTAGTATTAATGAGTCCAGTGAAATATTCTCTATTGGGGTTACACTCTATGAAGCCTTGACTCAAAAATTTCCTTATGGAGAGATAGAGCCTTTTCAACAACCTACATTCAAAACAGCTGTATCGACCACAAAGCTCAATAAAAACATTCCTGACTGGCTTAACTCGATTATTTTTCGTTCTATAGAAGCAAATAACGAGAAACGCTATAAAAACTATTCAGAGATGCTGTTCGAGATTAACAATCCCCACAAAGTGAAGCCCTATTTTGACAGTACCAAAGCACTCATAGAACGAAACCCAGAGCTGTTTTATAAAATTGGGTTTATTATTGAATTTATTATCATTTTAGCCATTTTACCCATGATTGGATAAGCAACTTCTAATTAGCCCATTAAAAGTTAATGCTTATTTTTTATACAGAATAAAATTTTATTTATCTTTAAATCAAGTTATACTATGTTATTAAAAATTTTAAAGGAGTAAGTTTATGAAAAATAAATTTCTAGCACTGCTAACCATGTTGGCTTTACCAATCCTTGCCTTTGCAGAGGATAAACTTGATTCAGGAGACACAGCGTGGATGATGATGTCTACTGCTCTTGTATTACTAATGACACCAGCAGGTCTTGCACTTTTTTACGCAGGTATGACACGCTCTAAAAATGCTTTAAACACCTTCTCAATGGTTATGGGTGCGTTTGTTGTAGCATTTTTAGTATGGGTTATAGCAGGGTATTCAATCGCATTTGGAACAAACGAAAGTGCAATGTTACAAAATGTATTTGGTGGATTTGGAAATATAATGCTTGATGGTATTAAATGGACAGACCTAAGTGGAACCTACCCTACTTTTGTATTTATTGCATTCCAAGGTACCTTTGCAGCGATTACTATTGCGATTGCATCAGGGTCAGTAATTGGTCGTTTAAAATTTTCAACATGGATGATTATCGTTGTTCTTTGGGGACTTGTTGTTTATGCTCCAATTACACACATGGTATGGGGTGGAGACGGTGCTTACCTATTTGATGCAGGTGCATTAGACTTTGCTGGTGGTACAGTTGTACACATGAATGGTGGTCTTGCTGGTCTTGTTCTTGCTATTTTAGTTGGTAAAAGAGCTGGATACAACAAGGTAGCAATGAAACCTTTCTCAATCATCTTAACTGCTGTTGGTGCAGCTTTATTATGGTTTGGTTGGTATGGATTCAACGGTGGTTCTGCATTTGGTGCAAACGCTATTGCTGGTCTTGCTGTTCTTACAACAACCATCGCAACAGCTGCAGGTGCTGTAACATGGATGCTTATTGAGTGGTTTATGTACAAAAAACCTACCCTTCTTGGAATTGCATCAGGTATCATTGCAGGTCTTGTAGCAATTACTCCTGCTGCTGGTTTTGTGAGTGTTTCTGGTTCATTAATCATCGGTGTAGTTGGTTCAATCGTTGCTTTCTTTGGTGTTGTTAAACTTAAAAAGATATTTGGTTACGATGACTCTTTAGATGCATTTGGTATTCACTTCCTAGCAGGTCTTTGGGGTGCATTATCTATTGCATTCTTCGCAATTAATGACAAAGATTTATTATGGGATGGACCACTTAAAGAGTCTGGAGACAGAATGGGACAATTTATGGTTCAAGTTGAATCAGTACTGATTGTTGGTGCATGGACACTTATTGGTACCGTTGTTGTGTACTTTATCGCTTCAGCACTTACAGGTGGTGGAAGAGTTGACGAAGAGACAGAACATGATGGTCTTGACGAAGCAATACACGGCGAAAAAGGAATGAACCTTTAATAGGTTCATTTTGAATAACACTCAAAGGATATAAATATGAAAAAAATCGAAGCAATCATCAAGCCATTTAAACTTGAAGATGTAAAAGAAGCATTAGTAGAAGCAGGAATTGAAGGAATGACCATCTCTGAAGTAAAAGGTTATGGTCGTCAACAAGGTCACTCAGAACTCTATAGAGGTGCTGAATACGTGGTTGAGTTCATTCCTAAAGTTAAAATTGAGATTATCGTAAGTTCTCAAGAGTTTGCAGACACGGCAGTAAATGCTATTAAAGAAGCTGCACACACTGGTAAAATTGGAGATGGTAAAATATTTGTATCAGACATCTCTAGCGTTGTTAGAATCCGTACAGGCGAAATAGATACAGAAGCTCTCTAATTAAAACGATTTGGAAATGACAAAGCGAAAGCTGTCATTTCCATATACTGCCTACTTTTTATACACTTTTAATAGACAATAGACAACTACTTCAAAAATTATGTACTTTTTTTCATCATTTTATTACCCCTTAATTTCTTAATCTTCCTACTCTTTTTAGATAAAATAAAAGCATAAAATTTTAACAAAATAAGGAGAATTAGTTATGTTAGATAATCCATCTTACATTATTGACACGTTTTTTGCCATTTTTGCAATGGTTTTAATTATTTTTATGGTACCTGGTTTTGCCATGCTTGAAGCAGGCTTGGTACGTACTAAAAACGTTACCTCGGTATTAACAGTAAACGTTATGATTTATGCTGTAGCATCACTATCCTTTATGCTTATTGGCTATGAGTATGCATTTGGTTCATGGGATCATCAAGAGGGTATCAGTAAATATGCTTTCTTTATGTTTCAAATGGCATTTGTTGGAAAAGTAGTGAACATTATGTCGGGTGGAGTTAGTGAGCGTTCACGAATTTTACCATTGGCACTCTTTACCATCGCTGTAGGTGCATTTATCTATCCTACCATTGTCAACATCACATGGGGTGCAAACTTTTTAGCTGGAACACAATTTGATATTTCAGGAATGGCAGACCTTGCTGGTTCAACCGTTATTCACTCAACAGGTGGTTGGGCATTGTTGGCTGCAATTTTGATTATGGGTTCAAGAAAAGGACGATATAAAAAGAGTGGAGCCGTTCAAGTTATTCCTGCATCAAACATTCCATTAGTAACCTTGGGTGCATTTTTGCTATGGATTGGTTGGTTCGGGTTCAATGGTGGTTCAGTGGGTGCAATATCTTCAAAAGAGAATGCTGATGCCGTTGCCCTAACCATTATGAACACCAACACAGCAGGACTTGCAGGTGCCATTGTAGGTTGGTTATTAACCTATTTTACTTATAGAAAATTTGATATTACCATGATTCTAAATGGTGCATTAGGTGGATTGGTTGCTGTAACTGCAGGACCAGACCAGTACGATATTTATACTCCTATTTTAATCGGTGCTATTGGTGGAGCATTAGTCGTCTTCTTTGTTCCTCTATTTGATAAACTAAAAATGGATGACCCTGTTGGTGCATTATCCGTTCACTTAGTCAATGGTATTTGGGGTACACTCGCTGTGGGTATCTTTGTCGATGATGTTAGTATTCTAACTCAATTAAAAGGTATTGCTGTTGTAGGTGCTATTGTATTTCCAATATCTTTTGTTATAATCTACATTATCAATAAACTCTTTACGCTTAGAGCAGGAGACGAGGAACAACAAGAGGGAATTGATTATACAGAGTGTGGTATGGAAGCATACCCAGAGTTTAAACGAAGCATATAATTCATAGGGTGCGTTTTCCAACGTACCACATAAATAAGAAGGAGAATAAAAAATGAAAAAAATCGAAGCAATCATCAAACCATTTAAACTAGAAGATGTTAAAGAGGCACTAGTTGAAGCAGGAATAGAGGGAATGACCATCTCAGAAGTAAAAGGTTACGGACGACAACAAGGGCATTCAGAGCTTTATAGAGGAGCTGAATACGTCATCGAATTTATTCCTAAAGTAAAAATTGAAATTGTCGTAAGTTCACAAGAGTTTGCCGATGTAGCAATTAATGCTATTAAAGAGGCAGCAATGACAGGAAAAATAGGAGATGGTAAAATCTTTGTTTCAGACATAGAGAGCGTTGTCCGAATTAGAACAGGCGAAGAAGACCAAGAAGCACTTTAATAATTGGTGCGATAGCAATCGCACCTTATTTAAAAATACCTCTTTAAACTAATGCCATTTTTTTATCTTCCCACTCTTTAAATTCAGGTGTAAAATATTTAATTCTAACCTTCTTGAACTCTCGTGTCGAATAGAGGGGTCGTCGGGAAAAATGCTCTATCTCAGAAGCAATCTCTTTAATCGTTTTATTTGTCTCTTCAACTGTTTTTCCATGAACCATCGTAAAGAGATTATACGGCCAATTTGGATATTTTGGACGTAAATAACAGTGACTTACAGCAGAAAATTCAGCTGCTTTTTCCCCCATCTCTTCCCCTTTATTATCTGCTATATCCCAAACAACCATCGCATTCGCATTAAACCCTGCTTTTCGATGATTTAAAATCCCTGCAAATCGACGCATTACACCTGCATCTTTTAACTCATTTAAAATCTTAAAGAACTCCTCATAAGAGATGCCTAATTTATCCACAACCTCTTTAAACGGCTCAGGAACAATAGGAATATCGTATTGAGCCAAAGCAATCACTTTACGATGCAGAGGCGTTAACTCTATATTTTTTCGTTTTGGTTTTAGAACCTTCTCTTTTTTAGCATCTTTTCCTGTGGTATCTAGTTTCACAGCTATTTTAAAAAGCTTTAACGTAGGAAGCATAATAAAATCAACAGCATGTGCCTCTGATGCTAAAATTTCTACCGTTTTGCGTAAACCCAACTTAGAATCAGGAGCAACGGCGAGTGTAAACCAAATATTAAAGGTATGTTCTCGCTCATAGTTATGTGAAACCCCTGGATGAGCATTAATAACCTCTACAGCTCTCTCTATGTCTTCTCGTTTAACTTTGAATGAGATTAAAGAAGAGCTGTACCCCAAACGTTTTGTATCAAAAATAGGAGAGATTTGTCGAATAATTTTATTCTTTTTTTCAAGTAAAATTTGTTCAATAATACTCTCTTCATCTGTGCCTAACTCTTTAGCAATAACAGCAAAGGGTCGAGAAGATAAAGGAAAATTCTTTTGGATAATAGAGAGTAGTTCAGAGTTCATAGCATAGCCCCTTAAATTAATATTTTTAAATTCAAATATTATACTACTCAGCTACAAAAATTTGTTTGATATGAATCAACTATTTTAAAATGTTTTTTTTTATGTACTCTAACTCGATTTAGCTCGTTCCACTTGCTTCATGGCTTGATTTATTCGTTTTAAAGCACTTGCTTTGGCATCTTCTACTTTTTTTATCTCTTCGTGAACCTCACTCTCCCAAATCAAAGATTATGGAAGAGGCTTCATTTGTCATGAATATGAGATAAGAGAAGCAAAACTTAGCAGAACTAAGCAACCTCTCTTAACTTAATTAACGAAGACAACGAATGACTGGTTCTGTCTACAAATTGAGGAACTTTTGCCTCAACTTGCAACCTTGACTTTTCAGACAAGGGTTTTAAGATAGCTCTTGTAAAATATCTACTACCAATATTATAAGATGCTGATAGGTCACAATGGTATTTTTTTCCATTTGAAAAAGTGGCAATATCTTTTTTAGAGTTTCTCTCCAATAGTCCACTTCCATCATAAGCATACGAAGAAGTTCCTCTCGCTAAAACTCTTGAATATCTAATTTCAAAACTATGTGCTTTCTCTCCAACTTTTTGTTGAATTCTTAGTTTTGCCCAAAATTGTAATTTTGCTCTTAATCTTTTAGCTCCATAACTATTTTTAGGTAGTTTCATTTTTCCTAGATACTCAAAAACAATAATATCTGCCTTATTTTTAACTGCAAAATTTATAATTTTATCTACTGTATCCTGAACTATAAATTTTTGTAGATTATTAATTCTTCTCCAATGATTTGGTT